>ENA-OPSZ01000039-OPSZ01000039.1-human-gut-metagenome-genome-assembly--contig:-NODE-39-length-115838-cov-5.655243_pt1 | contig 115838 bp, 72 predicted proteins | sample MGYA00241814_ERZ501919 | MGnify/ENA primary metagenome ERZ501919 (study PRJEB25962, sample SAMEA2042440) | human gut metagenome | biome: human gut; feature: human-associated habitat; material: faeces... | reverse complement strand
AAATTTAAACAAATTATTAATCAGAATTCTGTTGCATTTGCAAGTTGAATTCAGCATTTACTTCTTAGAGTTCAGTGGACGTTACGACGGTTCATCCCGTTTTGCACCGGATAATCGTTGGGGATTTTTCCCTTCTTTCTCCGCCGGTTATGATATTTCACGCACACCTTACTTTACCAAGCTCAACTTGCCGGTTTCACAGTTTAAGGTACGTGTGTCTTACGGACGCCTTGGTAATCAAAACGGTGCAGGTCTTTATGACTATCTTGGTGTTATGACCCTTGACCCGAATAATGTGAATGCCTGGTTATTGCCGGGAACGGGAAATAAACCTGCCAAAGGAACCATTTCGCTTACCCCGAAAATGATAAGCCCCTATATCACATGGGAAAAGGTAGATAATGCTAATATCGGTTTAGACCTGATGTTGTTCGACGACCGTCTTTCCGTGACGTTCGATGCCTATCAACGTACTACGAAAGATATGATCGGTCCGGCGGAAGCAATTCCTGCTATCAGCGGTATTGTGCCTGACGACCGTGCTAAACTTAACAATGCCTCCTTACGCAATCGCGGTTGGGAACTTTCTATCAACTGGCAGGATAAATTGAAATGCGGATTCAGCTACGGCATAGGCTTTAACCTCTTCGACTATAAGGCTGTTGTTACAAAATACAATAATCCCGAAGGTATCATTTACAATAATCACACAGGTTTGGCACGTAATAAAGGGTATTATGAAGGTATGGATCTTGGTGAGATTTGGGGCTTTGTGGCAAACGACCTTTTCATGACCAACCGGGAAGTGGATGATTACCTCAAGAGCAAAGACCTTTCTTTCTTCAAGGCGGATAACTTATGGCAGGCGGGAGACTTGAAGTACATTGATACCAATCGTGACGGTAAGGTAGATCCGGGCAACGGTACGCTGAGCGACCATGGTGACTTGCGTATTATCGGTAATACCACTCCCAGATATTCTTTCGGTATCAATTTGAATGCAGGTTACAAAGGCTTCTCAGTATCTACCTTGTTGCAGGGTGTTGCCAAGCGTGACTTCCCGTTGGCGGGTAGTACCTACCTCTTTGGTGGAAAGAACTACTTCAAGGATCATCTGGACTATTTCAGCCCGCAGAATCCCGGTGCTTACCTTCCTCGCTTGGCAGACCCCAAGACAGTGGATTACATGACAAATGCCGGATATAACACCACTCGCTATCTGGTGAATGCAGCCTATATGCGTATGAAGAACCTTACGGTGTCTTATACCTTCGACAAAAAGATGCTTAAGGCATTGCGTCTGGAGAACCTGCGGCTTTATTTTACATGCGACAACCTGTTTACTATTACTTCACTGCCCAAATCGTTCGACCCGGAAACACTGAATCAGGTGAATACATGGGCGGGTGGTAGCGACGCCACGGCTCCGGGACTTACTTCTGCCGCTAATGAGAACGGTAACGGTAAGGTATATCCGATGAATAGGAACTTTGTGTTTGGTATTGATTTCACGTTTTAATTAGTAACAGAAAAAGAGTATGAAAAAAGCTTATTTATATATTGCATTACTGATGGGAGCGAACATGCTGCTTTCATCGTGCTCCGACTTCCTGGATCGCGAACCGATCACTGCACCCAATAATGAATCGTTCCTTTCGGGCGAATCACAGGTACGTGGCTATATCAACGGTTTGTACACCGCATTGCCTTCTTTGCAAAAGTTCGGTATGGGTGTGCGTGGCGAGGATAAGAACAGTGATAATATCCTGTCCGAAATTTACAACAAACGTCTTAACGGTGAGGAAACCGTATTTTCCAGCAGTCAGGCTTGGGAGGCAGGATATAAAAACCTGCGCAATGTCAATTATTTCTTCCACTACTACAAGGTGCCTGAGACTTTGGAGACGGAAGAGGTAAAATCTTTGGTAGGTGAAGCCTATTTTTTGCGTGCTTACTGGCACTTCGTACAGCTGAAGAAGTTTGGAGACATCCCAGTGATGGATGCTTTCTGGGACGAGAATGCCACGATTGCCGGACTGCAAATACCACAGAAAGACCGTGGTGAGGTGGCGAAATTCATTCTTGACGATTTGGATAAAGCAAAAGATTTGTTGTTCGACCGCAGTAAGTATGCCGGATTGCGTATCTCTAAAGAGGCGGCCATGATGCTTGCCATGCAGGTGGCTCTCTATGAGGGCTCCTGGGAGAAATACCACAAGAACGATGTTTTTGCAGCCGACACCGATCAGTCTGAATTCTTTTTTAATGAAGTGTTGCGTTGGGGTGATATGCTAATGGAAAGCGGGCTTAAACTTAATACTAAGGAGACCGATAAGGATGTGGTGAATCCGGGTGATGCTTACGGACGCCTTTTCAATCAGAAAGACTATTCCAATGTCACTGAAGCCATTTTCTGGAAGCAGTATTCCATTACGGACGGTGTATTCCATGCGCTGAGCGGATTGCTGGCAGGTGGCGTGGTAGATCAGGACGGACCGGCCGGTATATCCGGTGAATTGGTAAATACCTATCTCAATGCCGACGGAACGCCCATTGACCCCAGTGCCGATAAGTTTAAAGATTTCAACGAGACTTTCAAAAATCGCGACTTGCGCCTTACGGAAACCGTGATGAGCAGCGGCTATAAATTCAAATCAACGGTTAAAGGTTCCAAACCCTTGAACGTACAAGATGTGACATCCGGTGCCAAAGGCATTAATCCTCCTTTTCTGGCAAGTGAAGGGAATGCTAAGAATGTGACGGGTTATCACATACGCCTTGGGGTTGATACTACTTATGTGGAGGGTGATGCAGAAACAGGACTCGTGATTATGCGCTATGCCGATGCCCTGTTGAGTTATGCCGAAGCTGCGGAAGAATTGGGTAAGTGCGATGATGCCGTATTGGAGAAAACGTTGAAACCCTTGCGCGAACGTGCGGGAGTGAAGTATGTAAAACCTACGGCTATCGATCCTAATTTTACCGACTATGGCTATGCGTTGACGCCCGTTCTTCAGGAAATCCGTCGCGAACGCCGCGTAGAGTTGGCGTTGCAAGGCTATCGCTTGGACGACCTCATGCGCTGGGGAGGAGCCAAAGCCATTATAGGTAAGCGTGGAAGAGGCGCATACCTGGGCAAGGATGCCGTGCTCTACAAGTCGTTCACCGAAGAACAGCAGAAAAAACTCACTACCATACTGACAGACGGCAGCCAATGGATGGACCCCTTGCAGGAACTATTACCCGGTGGCTATCAGTTTGTTGCCGGTCGTGATTACTTGCTTCCCATTCCGCCCAGCGAACTTGACCTGAACAAGCAGATGAAGCAGAATCCGGGTTGGAAAACGGAATAAGAAAATAATGCGGTTATTTTATTAATTTATAAAGAACAGACCATGAAAAAAATAAAGAACATATATGGCATACTGCTACTTGCAGCAGTGGGCATTGTCGGTTGCTCGGAGGAGAAGATAGCTCCGTTGCCCGAACCCGTACCCCTGAAGATGAGTATCAACAGCACCGACTTGGTGATGGGCGAAACTTTGGAAATAACTTTTGATGTCACTGGTACGGACGAAGGAAAGACAGCGATGAATGAAGACGTAAGTATCAAGTTGAGTGCCACTACGGAGAAAGGAGCGGTAGACCAATTGCTTTTCGAAGGCTTTCCTACGGAGGTCATTATGAAGCAAGGCGAAACGAGCAAAACTGTTTCTGTGCCTGTGAAGGATGGGCTGAACAAAGAACACACTGTTGAAATATCCGCTTTTGCGCGTGGTTATAAATTGGAGAATGCTTTGCAGTTGCTTACTGTGAGCGATTATCACTACTCGCGTGTAATGATAAAAAACAATGCGGATAACACAGTGAAAGAAGGGCAAAGCTTCATCCTGACAGCTTCCGTTAACTCTAAGCTGAAAGATGCACTTACCATTGCCATTACGCCTGAAGAAGGAGTGGCTCAATATCTTGAAGGCCTTCCTGCCGAGTTGGTAATTCCTGCGGGAGAAAGTTCGGTGGAGAGCGGTTTGATCAAGATGATAAAGAGCACTGAAACCGTTGCTGACGCGGAACTGAAACTTACGCTCTCCACGATTCCCGTGGCAAGTCGCTATCCATTGGTGGCAAACGAAATCGTTATTCACAGAATAGATATGCATAAGAACATGGATACCCAAATACGTGATGAGCGCTGGCTTTATGAAGATGCAGACCAACTCTTTGTGTCACCTCAGAATGAAGATGCTGTAAAGAAGTGGGGACAATTGAACTATGTGGTGATGAAAGAAGGCGATCCGCACCCCAACAGTGGTAATGTGTTGCCCGAAGGCAAGTGGAAATTCTTTCGTGCTTATGAGTTCCATAAGATTTCCGGATGTCTTGCAAAGAGAGACAGTCCGATGGGTGACTACACCAGTACGGATTATCCGCTTGGTTTTGCCGACCAAAATACAGGTGCGGTAGAGACTCAGGGTGCGGTAGATAATACTAAATACGCTTATGTAATGGATGAAGGCTATCTGCGCATGATGACCTTGAAAGAACGGGCTAAATCAGGTAATGGCGGTAAGGTTTGGGATTTCGGAACTTCTGCTTTCTACTCTTGTAAGTTTATGCGTGGTAATGCAAACAGTACAGAATGGCCTTCCTCGAATATTCGTATTTATCCGGGTATGCGCATAGAGACTCGTGCCCGCATGCGTGGCATGGAGAATAGCGGTATGTTACCCGGTATCTGGCTGCAAGGAAATGAACAAGTGGGTGGGAATGCCGACTGGAACAGATGGCCTGATTTCGGTGAAATAGATATAATGGAGAACAATAGCAGACATGGTAACTTGGCTTATAGGCGTGGAGTAGAACAAACGTTTCATTTTGGTTCTCCTATTCCGGGAGCTTGTACCGGTGGTGGTGCTTATAATCCCACTAAGGCTGTTACGGAACTGGCGTCCGGTGGCAAAAACGGTACCATTATAGATGAGTTTCAGATTTATTGGGTGGAATGGATAGATGATGAGACTGTTGCTATAGGAACGAACGGGGTAGAGACCCTTCGCGTAACTAAAGCAATGACAGAGCAAAACGGTGGACGGTGGCCATTTTCTTACGCAGTAAATGATGAAGGATTATACTATATCCTCACTATGATGTTCCTGCATAAGGCAGTACCTAATTGGGAAGCAACGGATATGAATATGAGCTACAAGGCTGCGCGGAATGTCTTGAAAGTGAATCCGGATATAAAAATTCCGCGTATGGAGATAGACTGGGTGCGCTTCTATATAGATGATACTTATACGGATCATGGTAAGCCTTATCGTAAAGACCTTATCTTGTATTAATGTGTGAGACAATGAAAAAAAGAAAGAATATTAACCTATAAATAATAATAATATGAAGATTAAAACTATTTTGTGCGCACTGTGCGCAGCAACTGTATTGGGTAGCTGTAGCTACGATGACGGCGGATTATGGGATGCTGTGAATAAACAAGAAGAAAGAATCTCTGCATTGGAGAAGTGGCAGAAAACAGTAGTGGAACAACTTAATTCCCTGCAAGGAATCGTTACGGCTTCGGACTATGTAACCAGCGTAGAGAAGATTGATAAAGACGGTAAGCAAGGATATAAATTCTCTTTCCTACATGCGGCTCCTATCACTCTATATTATAACGAAAACAGTGAGGTAAGCGGTAGCAGTTCTATCGGTGTGGCCCAAGATGAAAACGGCTATTATTGGACAATGAACGGTGAACCTTTGCTGGTAGAAGGTAAACCGGTTCCTGTAACAGGTGGTGGAGGTGCTTCATTGACACCTAATAAGGAGAATCCGGAGAGATATGATTTGACGATTGGTGAAACTACGATAACGGTAGACCCAAATGTTGTAGGTGCACATCCTATCAAAGAGGTGACGGAAGAGAATGGGTTAATTACTATTACATTGAATGATAACACAACAAAGGTATTGCCGAAATATGTTGATTTGAAAACTTACTTAAATTCGGAATATACTGATGTGGCTAATGCACAAAAATCATATCCAATTGCTCTTCCCGAAGGATGTATTGTGAGGAAGTTAGATGAAAATCCTTCAGGCTGGACAATAGCGGTGACTGGTACTGGTGCTACTACAGCATTGCAGGTAACTTATGCAGCCTCAGGTGAGGCAACTGTTGCTTTTGTTATTTCAGACGGGAATGCATTGACAGTAATTCAAGAAGTTACGTTTAAGGTAACTGCTACAGCGGGAATTACATGGACTGCTGTTGCTTATAATGGGAGTGCAATAACAATACCTTCTGGAGTAACAGATATTAAAGTGACAGGGACACCTGCTAATAAGGATGTTTTTAATAGCGATATTATGAATCCTTTAGTAACGGCCAATGTGGTAAATTTAGATTTGTCAGAAGTAGTCATGTCGGATTTTCCTCTTCCTGCGAATGCTTTTTCTAATTGTACTACATTAGAAACAGTGATTTTACCAAGTACAAATAAAAATATGTTTAAGGTATTTGAGAATTGCACAAATCTGAAATCTGTGACAATTACTTCAACTGTTTTGGAGCAAAATCCTACAACAAATCAATGTGGTAGTTGGTTTGTGGGCTGCTCTGCTTTAGAGCATGTATATGTTCCGGCAGATAAAGTTGATACATACAAAAGTTGGTGGGCTACCAAGTCTGTTAGCTGGTTGGATTTGATAGCCGCTATCCCTGTCGATTAATCCTTCAAAGTATATAATTTGAATTTTACAAGCCGGAAGGATGGGCCAAACATCCCTTTCTTCCGGTACTTGGCATCTTAGGGGAGATACAGTCTCTTTTTAGCTTATTTCCCCCTTGTTCTGTAATCCGATGTCGCACCGATTTAACATTTGTGCTAATGTGATGGTAAGGTTGTGTCAATGGGGTGGCATAGAAAATTGATTACGATGCCGGAGTAAATGATTGAAAGTAAAAAACAACTTAATCAGTAATTGAACCATGAAAAATCTACAAACCGGATGGTTGTACACTTTTGCGGGAGCAGTTTCGGCTGTATCACTGGTATCATGTGCTTCACAGAAAAGCGGAGAACAAAAGCCCTATAACATCGTTTACATCATGACCGATGACCATACAGCGCAAATGATGAGCTGCTACGACAACCGTTATGTAGAAACGCCCAACTTAGACCGTATTGCCAACGACGGCGTGCGCTTTGTCAACAGTTTTGTAGCCAACTCCCTAAGTGGTCCCAGCCGCGCCTGCATGTTTACCGGCAAGCACACTTGTGGTAATAAGTTCTATGATAATACCACTTGTGTATTTGACGCTTCGCAGCAGACCTTCCCCAAGATATTACGGGAAAATGGCTATCAGACGGCTGTTGTAGGAAAATGGCATTTGGAGAGTCTGCCTACCGGTTTCGATTATTGGGAAGTGGTTCCCGGACAGGGCGATTATTTCAATCCGGACTTTATCACAATGAACAACGATACCATTGTCCGCAAGGGATATATCACCAACATCATTACCGATATGGGTATAGACTGGATGGAGAACCGACGCGACAAGGAGAAACCTTTCTGCTTGTTTATCCATCACAAAGCCATTCATCGCAACTGGCTGCCCGAAATCAAGAACCTTGCTCTCTATGAGGATAAGACATTCCCGCTGCCCGACAATTTCTATGATGACTACGAAGGACGTCCTGCTGCAGCCGCTCAGGAAATGAGCATCCTCAAAGACATGGATCTTATCTATGACCTGAAAATGTTGAAGGACGGCAAAGACTCGCGCTTGAAAGAGCGTTACTTGAGCTACATCGGCCGCATGGATGCCGAAGACCGCAAGGCGTTCGACGCGTTCTATGCTCCCAACACCGAAGACTTCTATAAGCGCAACTTGCAAGGCAGAGAGTTGGCGGAATGGAAATACCAACGCTATATGCGCGACTATGCCAAAGTGCTCAAATCTCTGGACGATAATGTGGGGCGTGTGCTTGACTATCTGAAAGAAAAAGACTTGTTAGACAATACGCTGGTAGTCTATACCTCCGATCAAGGATTCTATATGGGCGAACATGGCTGGTTCGACAAACGATTCATGTACGAAGAATCCATGCATACGCCCCTCGTCATGCACCTGCCCAAAGGACTGGATGCAAGGGGGGATATTACGGAATTGGTGCAGAACATTGACTATGGGCCTACCATCCTTGACCTTGCCGGTATCAAAGTACCGGAAGATATGCATGGCATTTCCATGCTTCCGTTGCTCAAAGGCGGACATCCGGAAAACTGGCGTAAGGCATTGTACTATCATTTCTACGAATACCCTGCCGAACACATGGTGAAACGTCACTACGGGGTACGCACAGACCGTTATAAACTGATTCATTTTTATAATGACATTGATGTATGGGAATTGTACGACTTGCAGAACGATCCTACGGAAATGTGTAACATCTATGGTGAGCCGGGTACTGAGGAAGTGATTGCCGGGCTGAAAGCAGCCTTGCTGGATTTGCAGGAACAATATAATGATCCGGTGCGCTTCGGCCCGGAAAGAGACAAGGAATAATACATGTTTTCCCTAATATGACGATCTTATGAGATACTTTTTATTATTACTATTATGCTGGTTGCTTCCCCCTTTGGGCTGCCAGGCGGATAACTTAACTCAACCTTTATCCCTGGTTCCTTGCCCGGCTGCGATTGTGCCGGGCATGGGCCACTTCCAATTTACCGGTAAGACCGTATTTGCCGTGGAAAACGAAGCCCAGGCAGAAGTGGTGCGGCAGTTCACGGTACTTTTTACCAATGCCGCCGGTTTTACTCCCCGTATCAAGACGGAGAGTAAGAAAGGAGATGTCTGTCTTTTAACCGACGCTACTCTGAATCCCGAAGCCTATCGGCTGGAAATTACCTCGAAGAGAATTCGTATTTATGCATCAGAGGTGCAGGGCTTCTTCTATGCTTTGCAAAGCGTCCGCCAGTTATTACCGGCTGCCATTGAAGATACGCAGGTAAATAACGCCTTGTGGACGGTACCTGCCATGACTATTACCGACCAACCCCGTTTTGGCTATCGTGGGCTAATGGTTGACGTATGCCGTTTCTTCACTCCCAAAGAAAACCTGTTGCGCATCATTGACTGCATGGCTATGCTGAAGCTGAACAAACTGCATCTGCACCTGACGGATGACAACGGCTGGCGTATCGAAATAAAGCGTTATCCGTTGCTTGCCGAAGTGGGATCGCGCCGGGTGGAACGTCCGGGCGAACCGTTCTTCGACCGTCGTAATGCCCGTCAGGGAGAACCTACGGTGGAGAAAGGATTCTATACGCAAGACGATATCCGCGAGATTGTGGCTTATGCTATGGCACGTCACATCGAAGTGATTCCTGAAATAGAAATGCCTGCCCATAGCAATGCGGCATTGGCAGCCTATCCGTTGCTTGCTTGTCCGGTGGTAGATAAGTATATCGGGGTGCTGCCCGGACTGGGCGGTAACCATGCAGACATAATCTACTGCGCCGGAAACGATAGTGTCTTTACTTTCCTTGAAGGAGTGATTGATGAGGTTCTGGAGTTGTTCCCGTCCAGATATATCCACTTGGGCGGTGATGAGGCCTGGAAAACCCATTGGAAAGAATGTCCGCTTTGCCAGACGCGTATGAAGGTGGAAGGGCTGGAAGACGAAGAAGCATTGCAGGGATACTTCATGGCACGTATGGCACGCTATGTACAGGGCAAAGGTCGTGAAGTGATGGGATGGGATGAACTGACTAACACTACGATTCCTAAAGACGCCATTCTTTTCGGATGGCAAGGCTATGGACAAGCTGCATTGAAAGGCGCTGAACAAGGGCATCGGTTTGTCATGACTCCCGCACGTATCATGTATCTTATCCGCTACCAAGGCCCGCAATGGTTTGAGCCGCTGACTTATTTTGGAAACAACACGCTGAAAGACGTGTACGACTACGAACCCGTACAAAAGGAATGGACTCCTGCCATTACGAAACTCTTGATGGGTGTGCAGGCATCTCTTTGGACGGAGTTCTGTGATAAGCCGGAGGATGTGGACTATCTGATGTTTCCGCGCCTGTCTGCCTTGGCGGAAGTGGCTTGGACTCAACCGGGCCGTAAGAATTGGGGCTCTTACCTCAAAGCAATGGACCGGTTTAACGAACATATTGCGGCGAAAGGTATTGTTTATGCCCGTTCCATGTATAATATACAGCATACGGTAACTCCTGCCAACGGAAGCCTGCAAGTCAAACTGGAATGTATTCGTCCGGATGTGCAGATACGCTATACCACCGACGGCACGGAACCGGGTGTGCAATCGGCGCTTTATACCAAACCCTTGCAGCTTGCAACGGCTCAAACTGTAAAAGCAGCCACCTTTGCCAACGGAGAACAGATGGGCAAGACATTGGTTTTACCGGTAAAATGGAATAAAGCGACAGCCAAACCAATTTCCGGAGTTAATGCCGAAGGATTGAAATTATTGGTGAATGGTGTGCGGGGAAGTCTGAAACAAACAGACTTTGAATGGTGCTCTTGGATGAACAACGATACGATAGCCTTTACCGTCGATTTGCGGAAGAAAGAAGATATTCATACTGTTACACTGGGTTGTATCACTGTTTATGGAATGGCGGTACATAAACCCGCTTACATACAGGTGGCTGTGTCCGATGACAACCGTAATTTCCGTTCGGTTGGCGAGATACGCCATTCTCCGGAAGAAATCTTTCGTGAAGGCTCTTATATTGACGATTGCTCACTTGCTTTGGATAATGTGCGGGCACGCTATGTACGGATAACGCTTCATGGAGCAGGAACTTGCCCTGACACTCATATACGCCCCGGACAAGAAGCAAGACCTTATTTGGATGAACTTATAATAGAGTAAAAATAATAAAAACGAATATCTATGATTGACCGTATAAAACAACCGGCCCTTATATTGCTTGGAGCTATCTTTCTGCTTTTACCGCTTGCGGCGCAAGAGCAGCCCGAATGGCAAAGCCAGTATGCCATAGGACTGAATAAATTGCAACCTCATACTTACGTGTGGCCGTATGCTACGGTAGCAGATGCGGAGCAGAGTAATTATGAACAATCGCCCTACTACCTAAGTCTGAATGGTAAGTGGAAATTTCATTGGGTGAAGAATCCCGACAAACGCCCGAAAGACTTCTATAAACCTTCTTTCTATACCGGTGGTTGGGCGGACATCAATGTTCCCGGCAACTGGGAGCGTCAGGGGTATGGTACGGCTATCTATGTGAATGAGTCGTATGAGTTTGATGACAAGATGTTCAAGTTTAAGAAGAATCCGCCGTTGGTTCCCTACGAAGACAATGAAGTAGGTTCTTACCGTCGTACATTCAAGATACCCGCTTCGTGGAAAGACCGTCGGGTGGTGCTTTGCTGCGAGGGAGTTATCTCTTTCTATTATGTATGGGTAAACGGTACGTTCATCGGATACAATCAGGGCTCCAAGACACCCGCAGAATGGGATATAACAGATAAGTTGGAAGATGGAGAGAATACGATAGCGCTGGAAGTCTATCGTTGGAGTGCCGGTTCTTATTTGGAATGTCAAGATATGTGGCGTTTGAGTGGCATTGAACGCGATGTATATCTGTATAGTACTCCCCGTCAGTATATTGCTGACTATAAAGTGACTTCTTCACTGGAGAAAACGGACTATAAGGATGGAATTTTTGGTTTGGACGTAACGATAGAGGGCACTTCACCTACTGTTTCTTCTGTTGCGTACACGTTGAAAGATGAGAAAGGTAAAGTGGTATTGGCGGAAGAGATTCCGGTGAAGTCGCGTGGATTGAGCAATTTCATCACTTTCCCGGATAAGCAACTTCCGGCAGTGAAAGCATGGAGTGCAGAACATCCCAATCTTTATACGCTGCTTCTTGAGTTGAAGGATGCTGCGGGCAGGCTGACCGAAGTAACCGGTTGCCAGGTAGGTTTCCGTACTTCGGAAATAAAGGACGGTCGTTTCTGTATCAACGGTGTTCCGGTATTGGTGAAAGGCGTCAACCGGCACGAACACTCGCAGCAGGGACGTACTGTCAGTAAGGAACTGATGGAGCAGGACATCCGCCTGATGAAACAGAACAATATCAATACGGTGCGTAACTCGCATTATCCTACTCACCCTTATTGGTACACACTTTGCAACCGTTACGGATTGTACATGATAGATGAGGCGAACATCGAATCGCATGGTATGGGCTATGGCCCGGCATCGCTGGCAAAAGATACCACCTGGTTACCGGCACATATGGATCGCACGCAGCGTATGTACGAACGTTCCAAAAATCACCCAGCCATTGTTATCTGGTCTTTGGGAAATGAAGCGGGCAATGGGGTAAACTTTGAGCGGACATACGACTGGTTGAAGTCCGTCGAAAAGAATCGTCCTGTACAATACGAACGGGCGGAACAGAATTATAATACCGATATTTATTGCCGTATGTACCGCAGTGTAGATGAAATCAAAACTTATCTGGCTACACCGGGCATTTATCGTCCCTTTATTCTTTGTGAATACTTGCATGCCATGGGCAATAGTTGTGGGGGTATGAAGGAGTATTGGGATGTTTTTGAGAATAATCCGATGGCACAAGGCGGATGTATCTGGGATTGGGTAGACCAGTCGTTTCGTGAGATTGACGGTAACGGCCGTTGGTATTGGAGTTATGGCGGCGATTACGGACCTGAAGATATTCCGAGCTTTGGTAATTTCTGTTGCAACGGATTGGTAAATGCAGTTCGTGAGCCGCATCCGCATTTGATGGAGGTAAAGAAAATCTATCAGAATATCAAAGCAACCTTGGTCGATAAAAAGAATCTGACTGTGCGTGTTAAGAATTGGTTTGATTTTTCCAACCTGAATCAATACGTATTACATTGGAATGTAACGGCTGATAACGGCATGGTATTGGCGAAGGGAACCAAAGAAATGAATTGCTTGCCCCATGAAACAGCGGATGTGACGCTTGGTGCAGTCAAACTGCCGAGTAGGATGCGTGAGGCTTATCTGAACCTGAGTTGGAGGAGAAAAACGGCTTCTCCTATGGTAGATACTATTTGGGAGGTAGCTTATGATCAGTTTGTACTGTCCGGTAATACAAGCAGCAAGACTTATCTGCCGAAGACATCCGGTAAGGTGACATTTGCAGTGGACGAAAAGACCGGTGCTTTACAGTCGCTTGCTTTGGATGGCAAAGAATTGCTGGCAAGTCCGGTTACACTGAGCCTGTTCCGTCCGGCAACGGATAATGACAATCGTGATCGGAAAGCGGCACGTCTATGGCGTCAAGCCGGATTGGATAAACCGGTGCAGAAAGTAATAGCTCTTAAGAAAGGAAGAACTTCTACCACCGCAGTTGTGGAATTGCTGAATGAGGCAGGAAAGAAGTTGGGCGATGCTACTTTGGTATATTCATTGGCGCGGAACGGTGGTATCAAGGTACAGGCCGAGTTTATGCCGGATACTACGGTGGTAAGAGCAATGGCGCGTCTGGGACTGGTCTTCGAAGTGAACGATACCTATGGAAATGTATCTTATCTGGGACGCGGGGACCATGAAACCTATGCCGACCGCAAACAGTCCGGCAAGATTGGCATATACAATACGACTGTTGAAAGGATGTTCCACTACTATGTAAAGCCGCAGGCTACGGGTAATCGTACGGATGTACGTTGGATGAAGTTGGCGGATGAAGCTGACAATGGGCTGTTTGTCGATTCGAGCCGTCTGTTCCAATTTAGTATCTCTCCTTTCACAGATGAAAATATAGAAGAGGCTACCCATATTAACCAACTCGAACGCAACGGCAAGGTAACGGTTCATCTGGATGCCGAACAGTCGGGAGTGGGTACTGCCACTTGCGGACCTGCCACATTACCGCCTTATCTTGTCCCTGTGGATATGCAACAGTTTGATTTTACCATTTATCTTGTCAAATAGATACGGGCTTATTCTAAATTTTGTTCATAGTAAAAGACATCGGATTAACTATTTAATAGAACGTATATGATGAAACAAATATCGCTTTGGGTACTACTGCTTTGGGGCATCTTTTGTAGAGTACAAGCACAAGAAACCTATTATGAGAAACATATAATCTTCCCTGAAAAGGCTACTGCCGCACAGAAGTTGGACATGGCCTCACGCTTGGTTCCTACTCCACAACAACTGGAGTGGCAGCAGATGGAGTTCACCGCTTTCCTGCATTTTGGTATAAACACCTTTACGGGGCGTGAATGGGGGGACGGTACGGAAAATCCCGCTCTCTTTAACCCTACCGAACTGGACTGTGAGCAGTGGGTACGTGCACTCAAGGATGGAGGCTTTAAAATGGCAATTATCACAGCCAAACATCACGACGGCTTTTGCCTGTGGCCTACGAAAACTACCCGGCACTCTGTTGCGTCCAGCCCCTGGCGTGGAGGGAAAGGAGACTTGGTGCGCGAATTGCGTGATGCGTGCGACAAATACGGTATTAAGTTTGGTGTCTACCTCTCTCCATGGGACCGGAATGCTGCTTGTTACGGTGACTCTCCTGCCTACAACCAATTCTTCATCGAACAACTCACAGAGCTGCTGACGCAATATGGTGAAGTTCACGAAGTATGGTTTGATGGTGCCAACGGTGAGGGACCCAACGGTAAAAAGCAAGAATATGACTGGGATGCGGTGATGAAGACCATCCGTCGCCTGCAACCCAAAGCCGTAACTGCTATCATGGGTGATGACGTGCGCTGGGTGGGCAACGAAAAGGGAATCGGACGCGAAACCGAATGGAGTGCTACAGCATTGCCTCCGGGCATCTATCCCCGTTCGGAGGAATTGAGAAAAGGGTTGGGCATTTATGGTAAAGCCAAAGACTTGGGCGGTCGTGACATCGTGGCGCGTACCAAGGAGCTTTTTTGGTGGCCGTCCGAAGTAGATGTATCCATTCGTCCGGGTTGGTTCTATCATGCTGCGCAGGACAAACAGGTGAAGTCATTGGCGCATTTGGTAGATATTTATTTCAAGTCGGTAGGTTATAATTCGGTATTGTTACTTAATATTCCGCCTGATAAGCGCGGGTTGATTCATGAGAACGATGTGCAACGCCTGAAAGAACTTTCCGGCTATCTGAAGAAGACTTTCGGTAAGGATTTCCTGTTGAAGGGGAATGTCCGTTGGCAACCTGCAAGCGGAGATGTCCGCGAATATAAAGTGAAGAAGGATGCTGTGGTGAATACATTTCTTATTCAGGAAGATATTTCCAAAGGACAGCGTGTAGAAGATTTTCTCGTGGAAGCCTACTCTAACGGTTCGTGGAGGCATGTGGCGGAAGGTACGACGGTGGGGTATAAACGTCTCCTCCGTTTCTCGGATACCAAGGCGGAGAAGATACGGGTCACTGTCCGTTCGGCACGTGGTAAGGCGAATATCCTGAAAGTGGGACTTTTCTTCGCCGAACCTCTGAATGACGAGAATACGGAGGTGTTGCTGAGCGATATTCCGGTGGATGACTGGCGTGTGGTGGGCAATGAGCCTAATGCTCGTCAGGCTGTGGATGGCGACCGGAACACTGTATGGCGTACCGGCTCCTTAAAGCCTCTGGCGGTTGATATGGGACGTGAGTTACAGGTTACGGGCTTCAGTTATGCCCCGGCTACGGGTGATGACTTGGCGGGTACTATTTATAAATATGCTTTCTATGTCAGTCGTGATGGCAGGGAATGGACAAAATGTGATGCTGCCGGTGAGTTCAGTAATATTATGCATAACCCTGTTCCTTACTTCGTGCGTTTTGGAAAGAGCTACCGGGCACGTTACTTTAAACTTGAACCGCTTGCCGAAATCAACGGAAAGGCATCTACCGCCATTGGCGAGGTAGGTATTCTTGCTGTGAAAGGCATGCCGAAAGATGATGAAACATTAGTGTATGACCGTCCGGGAGCACCGTTGAAACTAAAGCCCGGTAATAGTCATCCGAAAGTGAAAGGGTGGCGTTTCTACACCGCTCATGAGTTCCTGAACCGTGATACGGAAAATAATCTTCCGAAAGGATTTATCGAACATAGGGGAGCGCACATGAGCCGTGCCGCGCGGGTGGACAATGCACGCTGTTCGGAAGTGAAGAACGGTGTGTTACAGATTCGTACCGTTGAGGAAGTTGATTCTGTGGACAATCGTTTCGGTGCCAATGTGAAGTTTTCTCATGGCTGTTACCGTACGGCCTTACCCGGAAGTAAGGAGTTCTGGTGTAATTTTACAGAGAATATGCGTATTGAGATTCGTTTTAAACGCAATGCTTATCAAGGCTTCAATGATGCGCTCTGGTTTATGGGGAACAATGACCGCCCTTGGCCTAAAAACGGAGAAATAGACTTATTGGAGAATCCGAAAAAGACGGTTAATAATCGTGCGCACTTTACGTTGCACTCGGAGAATTATTATGTCGGAGTAGTAGGAGGTAGCGGCAGTGTTACTTCTACAATTGATTTGGCTGATATGTCCCTGTGGAATATCTATTGGCTGGAATGGTATCCCGACCGTATAGTAGGAGGCGTGAACGGGCAGACCTATTTCGAACACCGTAAGGGAGCAAATGGCAATAAAGACTGGCCTTGGAGTGATCCCGAAGGTTTCTTCCTTATTTTCAGCACCGGTATTTCAACCAATCCTAAAGCGTGGCCCGGTGCGGTTATCCCTTCCGAGTGGAAGAAAGATGCTATGCCGACTATGTTTATTGATTGGGTGAGGGTGTATGTGAACAAGGATTATAAAGGTGAAAAAGCTCCGGATATAAAATTTTATTAAAGTGGACCATTTGTTTTATATCCTGAAAGAAAAAGAATAATTGCATCGAAAAGGACTGTTCCGAAATTAATCATCATTTTAATTTCGAAACAGTCCTTTCTACTATTTGATTAAACAAAATCCTTCAATTCCTGTTGTAGTTTTTGGCGGGTGAAGAATATGCGGCTCTTTACTGTTCCTAACGGAAGTCCCAGTTTTTCGGCTATCTCGCGGTATTTGAAACCGGAAACGTGCATGGAGAACGGGACTTTATATTCGCGTGGCAATGAATTGACGATGCGGTGCATCTCTTTCAGGTCGTATGCGCTTTCCGTACTCTCAAAAGCGTTGTCGCGCGGAAGATTCAGATGGTAAAGATTGTCTGTCTGGTCTACAAATGTCTGGTCGCGCACCACTTTACGGTAGTTGTTGATAAAGATGTTGCGCATGATAGTATATATCCAACCTTTGAAATTAGTATCGGGCATGTATTTATCTTCATTATCCAAAGCTTTGAGCGATGTTTCTTGAAGAAGGTCGTTTGCTTCTTCTCGGTCGGAGGTGAGCTTGTATGCGAAGCGTAATAAGTCGTTTTGAACCCCAACCAGGTCTTTTTTAAATGTAATACTGTTCATAATGTGCTTTGTTAAATGATTACTTGTTCGTTTAGCTTTTCAGCTTTGCAAGTTTACGAAAGTTCCGGCTTCCCGGTGGGCGGTTTTCAAGCAATCTTTGGGGGAAAATCTATCAATTGATAGATTTTAGGTGCTATTTGATAGATTTTGGGTGTAGTTTTCTATCGAATATTTGCATTTAATTAAAAAGATGCGTTAATTTTGCGCAATCATTTCATCATAAGAAGAATGGCTGACGACTCTTTATTTTTGATTGACATTGATCGGATTCTTCGGGAAAAAGCTCCGAAGCATGTAAAGTATATCCCTAAGTTTGTCGTGTCTTACTTGAAGCGCATCGTTCATCAGGATGAATTGAATGTCTTTCTGAAAGAGTCGAAAGATAAGGTAGGGGTGGAATTCTTGCAGGCTTGTCTGGAGTTTCTGGATGCCAAGCTAATAGTGAAAGGTGAGGAAAACCTGCCCAAAGACGGTCTTTACACATTTGTTTCCAATCATCCTTTGGGCGGTCAGGACGGAGTGGCATTGGGCTATGTGCTTGGAACCTACTACGGTGGAAAGGTGAAATACATGGTCAATGACCTGCTCATGAACCTGCATGGCCTGGCTCCCCTCTGTATCCCTATTAATAAGACCGGTAAGCAGGCCAAGGATTTTCCGAAAATGGTAGAGGCCGGGTTCGCGTCGGACGATCAGCTTATCATGTTTCCCGCCGGGCTTTGTTCGCGCCGCCAGAATGGCGTCATCCGCGATTTGGATTGGAAAAAGGCGTTTATAGTGAAGAGTGTGGAGGCGCATCGTGATGTGGTGCCTATCCATTTTGAAGGACGTAATTCCAATTTCTTTTACAACTTGGCAAACCTCTGTAAAGTGTTGGGCATCAAGTTTAATATTGCTATGCTTTATCTGGCGGATGAGATGTTGAAGAACCGCCATAAAACATTTACCATTACAATAGGCAAGCCCATTCCCTGGCAAACATTCGATAAAACGAAGACACCTGCCCAATGGGCCCAGTATGTAAAAGATATCGTGTATAAATTATAAGTTGAAAATTAAAATAGAAGACCGGGAGTTGATACGGAGGACATTTGTTCTCAACTCTCAATTCTCAATTAAAGTAATATGGAAGATATAATTGCACCGATCAGCAAAGAATTGCTGAAAGCGGAGTTGACGGAAGACAAACGCTTGCGCATGACGAACAAGAGTAATAATCAGATATACATTATTACTGCTCAGGATTCACCCAATACGATGAAAGAAATCGGGCGTCTGCGTGAAATTGCATTTCGGGCTGCCGGTGGCGGAACGGGCATGTCGATGGATATTGATGAATACGATATCATGGACAATCCCTATAAGCAGTTGATTGTCTGGAATCCGGAAGCAGAGGAGATATTAGGCGGTTACCGTTATATTCTCGGTACGGATGTACGTTTCGACGAGCATGGTGCACCGATTCTGGCTACTGCGCACATGTTTAACTTCTCCGATAAGTTTCTGAAGGAATATCTTCCCACTACCATTGAGTTGGGGCGTTCGTTCGTAACGCTCGAATATCAGTCCACCCGCCGCGACAGCAAAGGCCTGTTTGCGCTGGATAATCTGTGGGACGGCTTGGGTGCGTTAACGGTGGTTATGCCCAATGTGAAATATTTCTTCGGAAAGGTCACCATGTATCCCAGCTATATACGCAAAGGGCGTGACATGATCCTTTATTTTCTGAAGAAGCATTTTGCGGACAAAGACAGCCTGATTACTCCGATGAAACCGCTGCAATTGGAAGCTGACGAGAAGGAACTGGCAGCTTTGTTCTGTAAGGATACATTTAAGGAAGACTACAAGATTCTTAATGGTGAGGTGCGTAAATTGGGGTATAACATCCCGCCATTGGTAAATGCATATATGAGCCTTAGCCCGACCATGCGTATGTTCGGTACGGCTATTAATTACGGTTTCGGTGATGTGGAAGAAACCGGTATTTTAATCGCCGTTGATGAGATTCTGGCAGAGAAGCGCATCCGGCATATACAGTCGTTTATAGAGAACGAGCCGGATGCATGTAATCTGACTTCCGGGGCGAATAAGATATTCTTTCCGAGCAGATAACCTCATTTTATACTGCCGGCAGACTGTTTCCGTTGATTTTCCGGTAGAGGTCGAGCGCAAAGACGTCCGTCATGCCTGAGATATAGTCCAATACGGCCTGTATTCTTTCATACAGCGCGGTTGCTTTCATGTTATATTGGCCGGATACGCGGTTGATGAGCAACTGCGAATATGTTTTTTCCGGTGAGCACACTGCATCGATCATCAGCTCAAGCAGGGTGCTGATGATGCGGAAACCGGCAAGTTCTATGTCCAGTACGTCGCGTGAGCGGTAGATTTTCTTGAAAGAGACCTCGGCGCAGTGCTTGTAGGCAGCGGCAGGCCGTTCCGAAATATGCTTGATGAGGCTGCCTTCAAATTCCCCTTCTAAAATCCGGGCTTCATTATTGAGGAACGCTTGGGTGCATTCGCCGATGAGCAGTCCGATGACAGACGAGCGCAGATAGGCTATCTGTTCGTTGGTGTCGCTTACAATCTTGAAAGTGTCGAGTATGTGTGCCTTGCGTTCGTCGGGGAAGTAGGACAATAGCAGTTCCTGTGTTTCCTGCGTAGTCAGGATTTTCAGTTTATGCGCATCTTCAATGTCCATCATCTGGTAGCAGATATCATCTGCCGCCTCCACCAGATAAACGAGCGGGTGGCGGGCATACTTCAGCGGAGAGTCGTTCAGCTTCTTCATGCCCAGTTCTTCGGCTATCCGCCGGAAGCTGTTTTCTTCGGTTGTGAAGAATCCGAACTTGGACTTTTCTCCGGCCAAACTCGATGAAAAGGGATATTTTACGATGCTGGCAAGTGTGGAATAGGTCAGGACGAAGCCGCCTTTGCGACGCCCTTCAAACCGGTGGGTAAGCAGGCGGAAGGCATTTGCATTTCCTTCAAAGTGTGTCAGGTCTTCCCATTGCGCCGGGGTCAGCTGTTCTCCGTTGGGCTGTTTTTCTTTCAATGCCATGCCCTTTCCTTCCGAAAAGAAGGTGGAGATGGCGCGTTCGCCGGAGTGGCCGAAGGGTGGATTTCCCAGATCATGGGCGAGGCAGGCGGCGGAAACGATAGAGCCGATTTCCGGCAGGTAGGAGCTTTGCAGGTCGGGACGGCGCTCAAGGATGGCTTTGGCTACATCATTGCCCAACGAACGGCCCACACAGGATACCTCCAGACTATGTGTCAGCCGGTTGTGGACAAATATGCTTCCGGGCAAGGGGAACACTTGCGTTTTGTTCTGCAATCTCCGGAAAGGGGCGGAGAAGATAAGGCGGTCGTAATCCCGCTGAAATTCGGAACGGTTCTCGTGGCGTTCTTTGTGAAATTCTTCCAGGCCGAATCGCTTGGCAGATATGAGGGTATTCCAGTCCATGACGATAATTATATTAATTGGTGATGTGAGCCACTTGTCGGGTTATAGCTCATTTCTTTCCGGTAATGAGTCCGGTCCGACTCCTGATTCGCATTAATAACAGATTATTTAACTGCAAATGTATCATTATTTTGCTTCAAAATCACTATTTTCGCCCTCTATAATGAAAGAAGCCCTGTTGTAGAGTAGACTTAGCAGGTCTTTTTTGTAATAGTAATCTTAATTAATCCGTAATTAACGCCATGACTGTCCAAATTATAAATAAGTCAAAACATCCGTTGCCTGCGTATGCCACCGAGCTGTCTGCCGGAATGGATATTCGTGCCAATCTTTCCGGGCCGATGGTGCTGGAACCGTTGCAGCGCTGCTTGGTTCCTACCGGCCTGTATATTGCTTTGCCCGCAGGGTTTGAGGCGCAGATCCGTCCCCGTAGCGGGTTGGCCATCAAGAAAGGAATTTCGGTACTCAACTCTCCGGGTACCATCGACGCCGACTATCGCGGTGAGATTTGCATTATCCTCGTGAACCTTTCTTCGGAAAGATTTGTGATTGAGGATGGAGAGCGGATAGCCCAAATGGTAATAGCCCGTCATGAGCAAGCCGTATGGCAGGAAGTGGATGTGCTGGACGAAACGGAGCGCGGTTCCGGCGGCTTTGGGCATACGGGCGTGTAGTTGGTGATGAGTTATAAGTGATTAATGATTGGTGATTAACGGAAGTTTACTTATACCATCTGATTTTACATAGATAATGAGCATATTCAAGAACAAGAAAACAGGACTATTCTTATTGGTGGCAGGCTTCTTGCTTGTTTCCTGCGGGACGTCCCGTAAGCAGGCAAAGGCATTATCGGCAAAGCCTGTGGCCGAACTCACTCCGGAGCAGCAGCGCAAGTACGATTATTTTTTTCTGGAAGCATCCCGCCTGAAGATACAAAAAGATTATGACGCGGCTTTCGACTTGCTGCAGCACTGCCTGACAATCAATCCGAATGCTTCGTCGGCTCTGTATGAGCTGGCGCAATATTATCTGTTCCTGAAACAAGCGCCTCAGGGACAGGCGGCGTTGGAGAAGGCGGTGGAAAATGATCCGGATAATTACTGGTACAGTCAAGGGTTGGCGAACCTCTACCAGCAGCAGGATGAAAAGGAGAAGGCGGTGCGGTTGCTGGAAGATATGTCTGTACGTTTCACCGACAAGCTGGATCCTCTATACGCCCTGTTGGATATTTACAATCGGCAGGAGCAATACGATAAGGTGATTGCCACGCTGAACCGGATTGAAGGGAAGATGGGCAAAAGTGAGCAGTTGAGTATGGAGAAGTTCCGCATTTACCTGCAAATGAAAGACAATAAGAATGCTTTCCATGAAATAGAGAGCTTGGTTGCGGAGTATCCGATGGACACCCGCTATCAGGTTGTGCTGGGTGATGTCTATATGCAGAACGGGAAGAAAGACGAAGCATACGGCATATACCGTAAGGTATTGGATGCAGAGCCGGATAACGCAATGGCTATGTATTCGCTTGCCTCCTATTATGAAGTCACCGGGCAGAAAGAGCTCTATCAGCGGCAGTTGGACACATTGCTGCTCAACAAGAAAGTGCCTTCGGAAACGAAGATGAATGTAATGCGGCAGTTTGTGGTGCAGAATGAGCAGGACGGCAGGGACAGTACGCGGGTCATCAGCCTTTTCGACCGTATTCTGGAACAAGAGCCGGACGATGCCGGGATACCGATGTTGTATGCCCAGTACCTCCTTTCCAAGGGGATGAACAAGGAAGCGTTGCCCGTATTGCGCCGGGTGTTGGCAATCGACCCCACCAATACGGCTGCCCGTATGATGTTGTTGGGTGAGGCTGTCAAGAAAGAAAATTACGGTGACGTCATCGAGCTGTGCGAAGCCGGCGTTGAGACCAATCCTGAAATGCTGGAGTTTTATTTCTATTTGGCCATTGCCTATAATCAGGCCGAACGGACCGACGACGTGATTGCGGTCTGCCGGAAAGCGTTGTCGCACACCACAGACGAGAGCAAGAAAGAGGTTGTTTCGGACTTCTATTCCATTTTGGGCGATGCCTACCATACGAAAGATTTGAATACGGAAGCCTATGCCGCTTATGATTCGGCGTTGGTGTACAACCCTTCCAATATCGGTGCGTTGAACAACTACGCTTATTATCTGTCCGTCGAGCGTCGCAATCTGGATAAAGCGGAGGAGATGAGCTATAAGACGGTGAAGGCCGAACCCGATAACGCCACTTATCTGGACACCTACGCTTGGATTCTGTTCGAGAAAGGCAATTATGCCGAAGCCCGCCTGTATATAGACGATGCCATGAAGAATGACGGCGGCAAGAGCGACGTAATTGTGGAACACTGTGGCGACATCTATTATATGACGGGTGATGTGGACAAAGCTTTGGAATACTGGAAGCAGGCATTGGAGATAGGCAGCAAGTCCAAAACCCTGAAGCAGAAGATTCGGCAAAAGAAGTATATCGGTGATAAGTAACGACGTATATGTCGGTGACCAATAAAAAGTGATAAGACGATGAAACAAGTAAAATCCAATAGTAAGATACTGCTCTTTCTCCTTTTCTTCCTCTGTTGTCTGACGGGGTGTAAGACTTCCCGTAAGGCGGAGACGTCCAAATTGCCTGAGAGCGCCCGTTACCTGTCTTCTAAAGTACGGTTGACGATTCCTTCCAAAGACGCTGTTTTCACCGTAAACGGCACGATGAAGCTGATAAGCGGCGAGCGGATGCAGCTCTCGTTCTTGATGCCTATCATACGTACGGAAGTGGCGCGCATGGAGGTGACGCCCGAAGAGATATTGCTGGTGGACCGTATGGGCAAACGCTATGTGCGGGCTACCCGTAAGGAACTGAAGGATGTATTGCCGAAGAAGGCGGATTTTGCCCATTTGGAGAAGATCCTGTTCGATGCTTCCAAGCCCAAAGGAAAGAGGGAGCTGACAGGGAAGGAGTTGGGTATTCCTTCTTTGGAGAAAGGCAGGGTGGAGTTGTCCGGCTTTTCCTACGGTCCGTTTTCCCTGACGCCCACTGAGTTGTCTTCGAAATATACGGAAGTCGAGTTAAGTGAAATATTAGAAATGCTGATGAGCTTATGAGACGTTTGCTTTGTATTTTTATAAGTTGTTTCTGTCTGGTTTTTCCGCTTCTTGCACAGTCCAACAGGCTGATTAAGGAGCTGGAGAGCAAGCGCGGTGCTTTGCAAAAGCAGATTACCGAGTCGGAGACACTTCTGAAAACTACAAAGAAGACCGTAAGCAGCCAGTTGAATGGGCTTGCCGCCCTGACGGGGCAGATAGAAGAGCGTAAGCGCTACATCCTCACCATCAATAAGGATGTGGAGGCGATAGACCGCGAACTGTCATCGCTGGAGCGTCAGTTGGGGCAGTTGCAGCGTGATTTGAAGGACAAGAAAAGGAAATACGACTCTTCTGTCCAATACCTTTATAAGAACCGCTCCATTGAGGAGAAGCTGATGTTTATTTTCTCTGCCCAAAGTCTGGCGCAGACTTATCGCCGCTTGCGCTATGTGCGCGAGTATGCCACCTATCAGCGTTTGCAGGGTGAGGAGATACTGAAAAAGCAGGAACAGGTGAATAAGAAGAAAGCGGAACTCAGGCAGGTACGCGCTGCAAAAGCCGATCTGCTGAAGGAGCGTGAATCCGAGAAGATGAAGCTGGAAAAGCAGGAGAAGGAGAAACGTACGCTTGTCACCAGCTTGCAGAAGAAGCAGCGCGGTTTGCAAAACGAGATTGCCAAAAAACGCCGCGAAGCCAATCAGCTCAATGCGCGCATCGACCGCCTCATTGCCGAAGAGATAGAGAAAGCCCGCAAACGTGCGGCGGAGGAGGCCCGTCGCGAAGCTGCCGTACGCAAGAAGGACGGTGCGAAGACGGACAACTCGGCTACGGCTTCCGGTGCATCCAAAACAAAGGCTGCTCCTTTGGAGACTTATACCATGAGCAAGGCCGACCGCGAGTTGTCCGGCGATTTTGCCAATAACCGCGGTAAGTTGCCTATGCCCATCAGCGGGGCTTACATCATAACCAGCCATTACGGGCAGTATGCGGTGGAAGGGTTGCGCAACGTCAAGCTGGACAATAAAGGCATCGACATTCAAGGAAGGCCGGGAGCACAGGCCCGCGCCATTTTCAACGGTAAGGTGGCGGCCGTATTCAAGCTGAACGGGTTGTTCAATATCCTTATCCGCCATGGGGCATATATTTCCGTTTATTGCAATCTCTCTTCCGCTTTGGTGAAGCAGGGCGACACAGTCACCACCAAGCAGGCCATCGGGCAGGTATTCTCCGACGGAGCCGACGGCGGACGCACTGTACTCCACTTCCAGTTGCGCCGGGAAAAGGAGAAACTGAATCCCGAACCCTGGCTGAACAGATAAATTCTTTCTTTCCGTTTCCCTTAGCAGAACATTTTGTTTCAGTCTATCGGAGCTTTTCTGTTTTTCTGCATTTGATATTTGGTTTCGGTGGGTTTGGACAAAATGCCCGGCCGGACGGAACACCTGTTTAGATAATTACGGATGTCATATATATATATTAAGGTAATTCGTACCTAAAGTAATCAAATGTTGTATTATGGATTTTAAAACAATGAAGTATGAGACAGAAAAGTTTGACCGACTTCATGAACGAAGTCATTAAAGATTTGTGCGAGCAGGGCCGTTTTGCTACGGCCCATGTCTACAAGTACGCTTTGCGTTCCTTTACGGAGTTTGTGGGCGGAGGTTCCATTTATTTCGGTGCGTTCAGCAAGCGTTCGTTGCGCCGCTTCCAGACCTATATGGAGGAGCGGCAGCTCAGTTACAACACCATTTCCACCTACCTCCGCTCGTTGCGTGCGGTCTACAACAGTGCGGTGGATGCCGACTTGGTGAGGGGAGAGTTCCGCCTGTTTGCCGGACTGAAAACCGGGGTGGCTTCGGAACGTAAGCTGGCGGTTACGGCGTTGCAGATGCAGAAGCTGCTCAAGCAGCCTTTGTCTGCCGGAGCGCTCAAGGCTTCCACTGTCCGCCTGTCCGGTGCGTCCGGTTCGGATGATTTTCTGGCACGCATGCAGAAGGCCCGCGACTGCTTCTCGCTGATGCTTTTCTTGCAGGGGATGCCCTACGTGGACCTTACACACCTCCGCAAGTGCGACCTTAGCGGCAACCTGCTCACCTGCCGCCGGCGCAAGACGGGTACGGAACTTTGTATTCGTGTCACTCCCGAAGCTATGGCTCTGATAGAACGGTATGGCAACCACGACGAACATTCTCCCTACCTGCTCAACCTGCTTGGCAGCAACCCTGACGGAGAGGAGGATTTCCACCAATACCGGAGCAACCTGCGTGGGCTGAACTATTACCTTTCTTTTCTTCCCTCGCTCTGCGGATTGCATGGCTTGAAGATAAGCTCCTACACCCCGCGCCACACATGGGCCACGCTTGCCAAGTATTGCCAAGTGCCTGAAGAGATTATTTCCGAAAGACTGGGACACTCCTCTCTGGAGGTCACCCGTTCCTATCTGAAAAGTTTTGAAGGGGATGAACTCGCTAAAGCCAACAGAATAATAATTGATTATATTTGGTCCGGGAATAAAACCCTGTGGAATAAGCAGTAATGTGTCTGTTACTCCGTAAGTAACGGAAGTAAAACCGCAGCAAAGATATGAATAATTATATAAAAAACAATATACAAAACATAATCATTTAAAAATAAAAAGGTTTTAAGATGTCTTTCTCTTTCCATACAAGCTAAAACACCGACATATCGCGCCTCTTCGGCCTACGAGAACGCATACGGTTCTCATCTCCATATTTGGATCTGAAAATGGAGACACTGTTTTATATGCCTGCCCCGGCATATTATCATTTATAAATCTTTTGTTGGAGCCTGTAACGCTTTACAGATAGGTTGTTTGTTTTTTACTGTTACTTACGGAGTAACAACCTACAAACAAACAAAATGATATGCTTAAATCACCGGTTCTGACACTGCTGGTTTTCTTTTTGGGGACAATTCATGTCCGGTCCGTTCATGCACAGGAGAATTCTTTATCTCCTCCGGTCTGTTCCCAAACAGTCTATTTCCGTTTCGACAAAGCGGAGGTTGAAAGTGCGTATATGGACAACCGCCACGCCCTGTCCGCTTTGGACAGTCTTTTCTCCGACCCTGTATATGTATGGTCCATCGACTCCATTTATATCCACGCTTATTCTTCACCCGAAGGTAAGAGTGACTACAACCTTGAGCTCTCCCGCCGTCGTTCACAGGCCATGAGCAAATACCTTACGGAACGTTATCCCATGCTGAAACTCGGTTCCCGCATCTCCTGCATTTCGGGTGGTGAGAACTGGGACGGGATGAGGGAAGCGGTGGCGCGCGCTTCCGACTTCAATGAGCGGGAAGAGGTGCTGATGATTATCGACCAAGTGAGCGACCTTGCCCGGCGCGAACAACTGCTGAAACGCCTCAATGCCGGATTGGCATACCGCTATATCAAAGACAACATCCTGCCGTCGCTGCGCAATGCAGTGGTATGTGTCATACGGACACGTCGTCCGTTGCCCGACAAACGGCATCCTTCGCTTCCCCCCGTCCGTTCCTTCCCCCTGCATTCGGCCACTGTGCAGCCGCAGTTGCGGGGGGGAGCGGAGACCGTTTCCCCACCGGACGCAAAGCGGGTGCGCCCCGCACGCTATGCCGCCTTCAAAACCAATCTTGCCGCTTGGGCCGCTACCACCGTAAACCTTGCCTATGAGGTGCAAGTGGGCAGGCGCTTTACGCTGGACCTGCCGTTGATGTGGAGTTCGTGGGACATCACCGCGGAGCATGCCTTGCGCGTGATTGCCTTTCAGCCCGAACTCCGCTATTGGTTCTCCTCTGCGGGAAAGGGGCATTTCGTCGGGGTGCATGCCCATGCCGCCCGCTACAACCTGAAGTGGAACGCAACGCGCTATCAGGACAACGAGTGCCCCCTGTTCGGGGCGGGCGTGAGCTACGGTTATGCGTTCTCCTTCAGCCCGTCATGGGGCATGGAGCTCAACATCGGAGGAGGCTATGCCCAAACCCGCTACCGCCTGTACAGCAATGTGCCCAACGGCGCATGGCTCGATACCCGCACCCTCCGCTACTGGGGGCTTACCCGCTTGGGAGTGTCATTTATCTATAAACTGCCGCAGCCATGAAAAAACGACTGATACACATATATACTCTCACCATAAGGCTCTGCGCTCCGGCGTTCACGCTGTCCGCCTTGTCCGCGCTTGGGGCGATGCTTGTGCTTCTTGCAGGGTGCATCCACCAGTATCCCGACGACGGGCAGGCGGTGGACGTGACGCTCCGGGTGCAGTTGCTGCCCGAACGCGAACTCATCCTCCTGCCTCCCATCACCAAGGGCGGTGCCGCCGTCCTTCCCGAAGGCTGCCTGCCCCGCGTCACAGTGGAAGCCCGTCCGGCGGACGGGAGCGGTGCGGAAGTGGTGCGGACGGTAACGGCATTGAGTGCCGAAGAGTGGTCGCAACCCCTGATCACCCTTCCCGTTCCCCTGAAACTCAAGGCTGTTCCCTATCGGTTTACCGTATGGGCGGACTATACGCGGGGAGCATCGCTGCCCGATACATACTACAATACGGAGAATTTCCGTTCTGTGTCCCACACGCTTCCGTATGAGGAAGACTACCTGCGGCGCGAGGCCTTTTTCGGCAACGCCTCCGCAGACCTTGCGGGCGAGGAGTGGCGGGACGGCATACAGATAACCGTCAACAACGTACCTACCAAGAAGAATGTGCGGACAAATGTGCTTATGGACTTTGCTGCTACCAGCTCGACATATACCTATACGCTGGACTTTGCGGACTTCGATGCGACGGATATCAACCATAAGACTGTAAGCATTTGGGACGGATCATATCCTGCCGCCAATACAGGCGCTGCATTTAGCGGCGGAGACGGAAGTGAGGCCACCCCTTACATCATTGGTTCTGCAACGGACTTTGCGCAATTTGCAAAAAATACAACAAGTAAAAACTATCGAGATACTTATTTCAAACTGGATGTTGATATTAATCTGAATGATAAGCCTTGGACGCCGACAGGGAACTTTGCCGGTGTTTTTGATGGGCAACATCATAAGATAACCGGTTTGAAAGTAAGTATTGCAGGTAATAGTGTGGGATTATTCTCCCAAATCGATGCTCGGTCCGGCCCCAATGCAAGTGTATCCAATCTTCATGTTAGTGGAGATGTTGAGAATACGAAACCATCTGAATATGATTGCGCTGGAGGAATATGCGGTAATAACGCCACAGGAGTAATTGCTAACTGTTCTTTTTCGGGAAGCGTCCGTGGAGTAGGACTAGTGGGTGGAATTGCAGGTGAGTGCAATGGAAAAATTATTTCTTGTAAGAGCACAGCATCCGTTTTCGGCAAATATGCAGGTGGTATTGCCGGGAGGAATTCTTCTGGAAAATGCAGTATATATGGATGTTACAATGAGGGCGTCATAGAAACAGAGGGAGGCAATGCAGGTGGAATATACGGAAAGGATGATGGTTTTGATTTTGATATAAAGGGTTGCTATAATATAGGTACGGTACAAGGTAAGCAGGGTGGAGAGGTTCTCGGAGCCATTACTTCTTCTTCTGCAAGCGGTAGCTCTGTTATGGCTTCATGCTATGTCAGGGAAAAATATGCCATTGCCCATGTTACGGAGGAAACAGTATTCAGTTCCTCTGACTGGCCTACTTCCACAAACAACACAGTGTGGTACGCCGACCCAAGTAATGACGGTACATACACAGCAGGCTCCGACGGTGTGCCTACCGGCAATTATAAGTTCTGGAAATCCCTCGGCAGTTGGAACGGCGGTACGCCCGAATATCCTAAGCTATGGTGGGAGGAGTAAGTATGTCCGATGCCAAACATTCAATGAGTGCCGCCCCATGATGAAACGTAACTTTATTAAAGTATGCCTTCGGCAAGGCGAGTCACTCAACTGGGAGAACTTCAACAACCGCATCTGCGTGCTGGTGCTTCAAGGCAGTATCGTAGTATTCGGCAGACATGGCAAGATGCTGTTCTGCCTTAATGCGGGTGAGGCAAATGTTTTTGAAGGGACTCCCGAATGTACGGGTACGTCCGTCACCAATGACACAGAAGTGATTATTGTTTAATTATCCGTCACGCCATTGATGGTCGGCATATAGGGCGATGCAATGTTGCAGAGTAGTGAAGCCGATTGTTAAGCGACATACCGGGAGTTTCAATGAAGGGGACCGGGAGTTTCAACCGTTGAAACTCCCGGTTTACCTCAATGAAACTCCCGGTATCCCTTAGGGAAACTGATAGTTTATCCCGTTGAAACTGGAAATGCCCTGCGGGAAAAAGGGAACGAAAACGGGTGAAGCTTAAATCTCCGCCCCGTCCAGCAATTCAAGATACAGCGTAATGGCTTCTTCTATCTCTTTTACAAAGATAAATTCGTCCGCAGTATGTGAACGGCTGCTTTTGCCCGGTCCCATTTTCATGGACGGGAACGGCATCAGTGCCTGGTCGGACAGTGTGGGAGAGCCGAAGGGCACCCGTCCCAAAGCAACGGCCTTCCGCACCAGCGGGTGGTCCGGCGAAACGTGTGAAGAGCCCAGGCGGAACGAGCGGGCTTTGGCTTCGCAGGAGATATGTTTCCGTATCTCGTCGAAAAGCTCCTGATTGGTATAACATTCGTTGCTGCGGATGTCTACGACAAACGTGCAGCGGTCGGGGATGACATTGTGCTGCGTTCCGGCATTTGTCATGGTGACACTCATCTTTACCGGGCCCAAGAAGGGAGACTCTTTCGGAAAGCGGTAGTCGCGAAACCACGCAATGTCGTCCAATACCTTATATATGGCATTGTCTCCTTCATTACGGGCGGCGTGCCCCGAACGTCCGTAGGCAGTGACATCCAGCACCATTAAGCCTTTCTCGGCAATGGCGGGCTGCATCTCGGTGGGCTCACCCACAATGGCGAATTGTATGGGAGGCAGCTGCGGCAATACGGACTCTATCCCGCCCTTGCCCGATACTTCTTCCTCGCAGGAAGCAAGGAAAATCAGGTTGTACGCCTGTGTGGTGCGGCAAAGTTGCAGGAACACCTGCAGCAGGCCGACCACGCTCGCGCCGGCGTCGTTACTTCCCAGACCGTAAATCTTGCCGTTCTCCTCCACTGCGTTGAACGGGGCTTTCCGCCATCCGTTTACGGGCTTCACAGTGTCGATGTGCGAGTTCAGCAGCAGTGTAGGCTTCTGCAGGTCGAACATCGGGCTCAGGCACCATATATTGTTGCCCTTTCTTCCGGTGGCCATTCCCTGCATCTCGATGTAGTTCTGCAGGAAGTCGGCGGCCTGCTCTTCTTCGCGGCTCAAGGAAGGAATGGCTATCAATGATTTAAGCAATCCGGTTGCTTCGGAAACTAAAGTCTGTACGTCGGTTGTCATTGTCGGGATCGGTTATATAATTCATTATTACTCCGCAAACTTACGGATAAATCCTGAAAAAGGAAGATAGTTTCAAATAAAACTAATACCTTTGTACCCATATTTACCAATTTATTAAAGATATGACTTATCATCATTTGTCTGTCATGGTACATCGTCAGGCAGAGAAGTATGGAGACAAAGTAGCCCTTAAATACAGGGACTATGAAACATCACAATGGATACCCATCACTTGGAATAAATTCTCTCAAACAGTACGGCAGGCTGCCAACGCTCTGGTGGCGTTGGGTGTGGAGGAACAACGAAATATCGGTATCTTTTCACAAAATAAACCGGAATGTCTGTTCACCGATTTTGCAGCTTTCGCCAATCGTCTGGTCACTATACCGCTGTATGCCACCAGCTCTTCGGCACAGGCGCAATACATCATTAACGACGCACAGATACGCTTCCTCTTCGTAGGCGAGCAGTTCCAGTATGACACCGCCTTCAGTGCGTTCGGCTTCTGCCACTCCTTGCAGAAACTGATTATTTTCGACCGCAACGTAGTGCTCGACCCCCGCGACAAGACATCCATCTATTATGATGAGTTCCTCGCATTGGGCAAAGACCTGCCCCATAACGATGTTGTGGAAGAACGTACCGCACGCGCTTCGGACGAGGACCTTGCCAATATCCTTTATACCTCCGGCACCACCGGCGAACCGAAAGGGGTGATGCTGCATCACTTCAACTACCGGGAAGCCATCCGCATCCACGACATCCGCCTGACTGCCATGACGGATAAAGACGTGTCCATGAACTTCCTCCCGCTGACGCATGTGTTTGAGAAGGCTTGGACCTATCTCTGCATCCACCGGGGAGTACAGGTGTGCATCAACCTCCGTCCGGCAGATATCCAGACCACTATCAAGGAAATACGCCCCACGCTGATGTGCAGCGTTCCCCGCTTTTGGGAGAAAGTGTATGCCGGTGTGCAGGAGAAGATAGCGCAGGAGACCGGCTTGCGGAAAGCGATGATGCTGGATGCCATCAAGGTGGGCAAGATGCACAACATTGACTATCTGCGTGTGGGCAAGACACCCCCGTTGCTGCTTCACCTGAAGTATAAGTTCTACGAAAAGACTATCTACGCCCTGCTGAAAAAGACGATCGGCATTGAGAACGGAAACTTCTTCCCCACCGCCGGAGCTGCCGTACCCGATGAAATCTGCGAGTTTGTACATTCCGTAGGCATCAATATGATAGTGGGGTACGGGTTGACGGAATCTACCGCCACCGTTTCCTGTTTCCCGGACAAAGGCTATGAGATAGGTTCGGTGGGTACGCTGATGCCCGACGTTGAAGTGAAGATCGGAGAGAACAATGAGATACTGCTCCGGGGCAAAACGATCACCACCGGTTATTACAGGAAGCCCGAAGCCACCGCCGACGCCATTGATAAGGACGGCTGGTTCCACACCGGCGACGCAGGACACCTGAAAGACGGTCATCTGTATCTGACCGAGCGCATCAAGGACCTGTTCAAAACCTCCAACGGCAAGTATGTCTCTCCGCAGGCGTTGGAAACGAAGCTCGCGATAGACCGCTATATAGACCAGATTGCCGTCATTGCCGACCAGCGTAAGTTTGTGTCCGCCCTCATTGTGCCCGTCTATGGCTTTGTGAAGGACTATGCCAAAGAAAAAGGCCTTGAATATAAGGATATGGCCGACCTGCTGCAACACCCCAAGGTGCAGGCGTTGTTTCGTGCACGCATCGATACGCTGCAACAGCAGTTCGCCCACTACGAGCAGGTGAAGCGCTTCACCCTTCTGCCCGAACCTTTCAGCATGGAACGTGGCGAACTGACGAACACGCTGAAGCTGAAACGCTCTGTGGTGGCAACGAATTATAAGGAGCTGATTGATAAGATGTACGAAGAGTAACGCGTTTTTTCGGACTTTTGCACTATCTTTGCGGCTCGAAAAGATAGAATTTGAAGAAAGCATATGATTACCATTGAACAACTGAAGGATATAAAGGAACGTACCGAAGCGTTGAACCGCTATCTGGACATCGAAGGAAAGAAAATACAAGTAGAAGAGGAACAGTTGCGTACGCAAGCTCCGGGCTTCTGGGACGACCAGAAGGCTGCCGAGGCGCAGATGAAGAAAGTGAAAGGCTTGCAGCAATGGATTTCCGGCTACAACGAGGTCAGGATTCTGGCGGATGAACTGCAACTTGCGTTCGACTTCTACAAAGATGAACTGGTGACGGAAGAGGAAGTGGACGAAGCCTATGCCAAAGCGTCTGCCGCCGTAGAAGCCCTTGAACTTAAGAACATGCTTCGCGAAGAGGCCGACCAGATGGACTGTGTGCTGAAAATTAATTCCGGCGCCGGCGGTACGGAGAGCCAGGACTGGGCAAGCATGCTGATGCGTATGTATCTGCGCTATGCCGAGACGCATGGCTATAAGGCCACTATCGCCAACCTGCAGGAAGGCGATGAGGCCGGAATCAAGGCTTGCACCATTGAGATTGCGGGTGATTATGCTTACGGTTACCTGAAAGGCGAGAATGGCGTGCACCGCTTGGTGCGTGTGTCTCCTTACAATGCGCAGGGTAAACGCATGACTTCTTTTGCGTCGGTTTTCGTTACTCCGCTGGTGGACGACACCATTGAAGTGAACATCAATGTAGCCAATATCTCATGGGATACGTTCCGTTCCAGCGGTGCGGGCGGACAGAACGTGAACAAGGTGGAATCGGGCGTGCGTCTGCGCTATCAGTTCAAAGACCCTTATACGGGCGAGGAAGAGGAAATCCTGATTGAGAATACCGAAACGCGCGACCAGCCCAAGAACCGCGAGAATGCAATGCGCCAGCTACGCTCCATCTTGTACGACAAGGAGCTCCAGCACCGCATGGCGGAACAGGCGAAGGTGGAAGCCGGCAAGAAGAAAATCGAATGGGGCTCGCAGATACGCAGCTACGTGTTCGACGACCGCCGCGTGAAGGACCACCGCACCAATTTCCAGACTTCGGACGTAAACGGAGTGATGGACGGCAAGATAGACGGCTTTGTCAAGGCTTACCTCATGGAGTTTGCAGGCGCGGAGAATGCTTGATCCTTTTTAAAGTTAACTTCATTGTTCGGAATAAGTTAACTCTGTTGCGGGTAAGAAGTTAATATCGTATATGCGGGAAGTTAACATCATATAATCAATGATGTTAACTTCCCGCTTTTTTCTTTTATAAATGTTTGCAAACTTCCCGAATTTCTTTTTACTTTGTTTGTCGTTGAACTTTAAACTGTAAAAACACCATGGGAAAGAGCAAAAAGAAAGTAATGCACAGTCGGAAAGAAGAAGAACAGGCTAAGAAAGTGTTGCTGATTATCGGAGTTGTAGCTCTGCTATTGGTAGTCGCCATGCTGGTAGGTTACTCCTTCTTGGGCTAATCGAAGATAGAATATGCCGCAAGAGATAGAACGGAAGTTTCTCGTAGAAGGGGAGTATAAGTCGCAAGCATACGCCCAAAGTCGTATTATTCAGGGCTATATCAGCAGTGCGCGGGGACGGACGGTAAGAGTGCGTATTCGCGACGGGCGGGGTTACCTCACCATTAAGGGAGCATCCGACAGCTCAGGCATCAGCCGCTACGAATGGGAAAAGGAGATCCCTTTGAATGAGGCCAAAGACCTGATGAGGTTGTGCGAGCCGGGCGTCATCGATAAGACCCGTTATCTGGTGCGCAGCGGGCAGCATGTTTTCGAAGTGGATGAGTTCTACGGGGAAAATGAAGGGCTGACGGTTGCCGAAGTAGAGCTTGCCTCTGAGAATGAACCTTTTGAGAAACCGGATTTTATAGGGCGGGAAGTTACGGGAGATATCCGTTATTACAATTCGCAACTGATGAAGCATCCGTTTAAGGAATGGGAGTAAACTAATCGTGCCTTATAATTGTTCATTCGTATATGGAGAAACTGTACCAACACTTGCCGGAAGAGCTCGTCACTTTTATTCTGGTGACGGTGTTCTCTTTGCTCATAGGCCTTTCCTTGCGGCGCATCAGCCTGAAGCGTGAAGGGGAGACCACCCTCTTCGGTACTGACCGTACATTTACTTTTATCGGTATTCTGGGTTATCTCCTCTATATTCTCGATCCGGTGGACTACCGGCTTTTTATGGGCGGCGGAGCTGTCTTAGGGCTGTTGCTTGCCCTGAACTACTACGTCAAGCAGGCGCAGTTTCATGTGTTCGGGGTGACTACCATTGTCATAGCGCTCATTACGTACTGCATCGCGCCCATTGTCGCCACGCAGCCTTCATGGTTCTATGTCATGGTGATTGTAACGGTATTGCTCTTTACGGAGTTGAAGCACACCTTCACCGAACTGGCGCAGCGGATGAAGAATGATGAAATGATTACGCTTGCCAAGTTCCTTGCCATCAGCGGTATTATTCTTCCGATGTTGCCCAATGACAACCTGATACCGGGCGTTAACCTGACGCCTTACAGCATATGGCTGGCTACGGTGGTTGTTTCCGGTATTTCCTATCTCTCTTATTTGTTGAAGAGATACGTGTTCCGCGAGTCCGGCATTTTGGTCTCCGGCATTGTGGGCGGGTTGTACAGCAGTACCGCCACCATCTCCGTATTGGCACGCAAGAGCCGCAAGGCGCCTGCACAGGAAGCGCCCGAATATGTGGCTGCCATGTTGCTGGCGGTCAGCATGATGTTTCTGCGGTTCCTGATCCTGATAGGGATATTCAGCATAGGAACTTTAGCCGCCGTCTATCCCTACCTGCTGATTATGTCGGCAGTTGCCGCCGGAACAGCCTGGTTTCTACATTCCAAATGGAAGCGTCCGGCCGTATCCGGGACTACCGATGAAGAGGAGGATGGCAGCAACCCGCTGGAGTTTAAGGTGGCGCTTATTTTTGCCGTACTTTTCGTGGTCTTCACAATAGCTACCCATTATACACTGATATATGCCGGAGAGGGTGGGCTCACCTTACTTTCTTTCGTATCCGGTTTCAGTGACATCACTCCGTTCATCCTGAACCTTCTGCAAGGTACGGGCAGCGTGCCCGCTTCGCTGATAACGGCCTGCACCATGCAGGCAATAGTAAGCAATATCGCCGTAAACATGTGTTACGCGCTCTTTTTCTCCGGTAAGCAGAGTCCGTTGCGCTCGTGGATATTGGGCGGCTTCGGCTGCGTCATTGGCGCCAACGTATTTTTGCTGCTCTTCTTCTATTTTCTGTAAATCAATCTGCTTCTGCAAAGGTAAATCCTAATTTACGTAACCCTTGTTGCACGTCCGGATGGCTCATAAACAGTTTCCAGAGCAGTCCGCTGCGATAGTTCTCGATCATGACGGCTATCGGTCCTTGGTCGATGGCAAGATAGCGCTGCGGATACCAGTTGTCCGTTTCGCTGAAAGCGTCGTAGAAACCGTAAGGGCCGAACACCTTATCGCCCATGCCGTAAAGGTGGCGCATCACTTGCAGCGAATATTCCGGCGTATATACAATGGACGACAGGGCGGCGGTGGGGGAGATGACTCCGCGGTCGTCGCCCTCGTTGGGAGCGTGGGCGGCGTATCCGTCTACGGAGTAGCTGGCGGTCAGCCCCCAACAGTCGGCGCCGAAACCTTTGTAATGTTTGGGGTTACGGATGCAATAGGCGCGGTTCACAAGTGTCAGGTTGCGCATCTCGCCGAAGTAACCGGGACAGTACTCGTCTTTCAGACCGTTAGGGTCAAGTCCGAGGAAAGAATACTGCGCCCAGAACAGCGGCCCGGCTTCTGTGCCCTGATACCGCAGGTGCAGCTCGATGCCTTCTACCTGATGCGGACTGACGATAGCGCCGTTCTGCGCCCATCCCTCGTGGTACACCGCGGCAGGTACGCCATGAGTGGGCGAAGCGGCGGCGAGGATATACATGATGAGACATTCGTTGTAACCATGTACGGGGAAATTCATCTCCCAGCCATATTCGGGACTCCAATGCCAGTAGAGCACATTCTGGTCGCCCTGCCGGTAGAAGTTCCAGTCCACTTCCCGCCACAGCTTGTCGATGCGGGCGGCAAGGGCTTTTTCCTGCGGACTGCCGCCTGCATAGTATTGGTGTACGGCAAGGAGTGCCTGCATGACGAAAGCGGTTTCTACGAGGTCGCCGCCGTTGTCTTTCTGCCCGAAAGGCTTCACCCGCCCCGTATCGCCATACCACCAATGGGGGTAGGCGCCATGAAAGCGGTCGGCGGTTTCGAGGAAGGAGACAATGCGTTCCATACGCGCCAAGCCTTCCTCGCGGGTGACATAGCCCCGGTCGATGCCTGCCAGCACCGCCATGATGCCGAAGGCGCTGCCGCCGGATGTTACTACATTCCGGTCGTTTTCGGGATATACTCCATCCATGTGGATGCGTTCGCGTGCCAGCCCGCTGTTGGGCTCGGCGCCGTCCCAGAAGTAATTGAAAGTCCGGCGCTGTACGGTGTCCAGCAGGGCTTCGTCGGTCAATGCTCCGGATGTGCCGCCGGACTTCTTTGTGCCGCAGGCTCCTACGGAAAACAATAGGAGGAGAAGCGGGATATAAATGTTTACTGATTTCATTCTGTTTGAGTACAATAGTTAATTAAATCGGTTGAAACGGGTCTCTTATTTCAGGGTGATACGTGCCGTCTTGGCAGCCTGACTGCTTCCGCCGATGAAGAGGTCGAATTCTCCTGGTTCGGCCACATGGTTCAGGTCGTAGTCGTAGAAGCGCAGCAGTTCCGGGGTAATCTTGAAAGAGACCGTCTTGCTTTCGCCTGCGCGAAGGAATATTTTCTCGAAGCCTTTCAGTTCGCGTACCGGACGGGTGATGCTCCCCACAAGGTCGCGGATGTACAGTTGCACTACTTCCGAACCGTCGCGCTTTCCGGTGTTGGTGACGGTGACCACGGCGGTGATAGAACCGTTCTGCTCCATTGAAGGGGTGCTCAGGGCGATGTCGCTGTATTGGAAGGTGGTGTAGGACAAACCATATCCGAAAGGATACAGCGCGTCGTTGTCCACATCCAGATAGTTGCTGCGGAACTTCTCGAACCATTTGCCGGCTTGTAGCGGGCGTCCGGTGTTCTTATGATTATAGAACAGGGGTATCTGCCCTACATTCTTCGGGAAAGTCATTGTCAGCTTTCCACCGGGGTTGACATCGCCGAACAGGACATCGCCAATGGCATAGGCGGCTTCACTTCCGCCGAACCACACGTTCAGAATGGCGGGAACATGCGCCTGCTCCCAAGTGAGTGTCAGCGGGCGTCCGGTGAAGAGGGTGAGCACTACGGGCTTGCCTGTATTCAGCAAGGCTTCCAGCAGGGAGCGTTGCACGTCGGGAAGGTCGAGGCCGGTGCGGCTGGAGCTCTCGCCGCTCATCTCGGAAGACTCGCCGAGTGCGGCCACGATGACATCTGCACCGGCGGCCACTTTCAGCGCCTCGTCCAGTAATTCCTTGTCCGTCCGGCTGTCCCGGTTCAGGGAGCGTCCGAACATGGTGGCGCGTTCTTCGTAGGCTGCATCGCCGATGAGGTTGCTGCCTTTGGCGTATGTGATGTTCACTTTGCCGTTCATCATCTCTTTCAGCCCTTCATACAAGGAGGGATAGTCGTTGAGGCGGGCTGCCACGCTCCATGTTCCGGGCATGTTGCTGCGGGTGTTTCCCAGCGGGCCGATAACGGCCACCGTTCCTTCTTTCTTCAGTGGTAGCAGCGGTTCGGGCAATGAGCCCGGATGCCGTTTTACGTTGCCGTTCTTCAGCAGCACGAAGCTCTCGGCGGCAATACGGCGTGCGGCGGCGCGGTGCTCTTTGGTGAAGATGTCGCGGGCGGGCCGGTCCAGGTCGCAGTATTTATAGGGATTGTCAAAGAGCCCCAGTTTATACTTGGCTTCGAGGATGCGGCGGCAAGCTGCGTCGAGGGTTTTCATACTTACCTTGCCCGACATGACGGACTTCTTGAGTGTGCCGGCAAACCCCTCGCTCACCATATCCATATCTATACCTGCATTGAGGGCGCGGGCCGAAACGGTTTGAAGGTCGCCGATGCCATGTTCTATCATTTCGGATATGCCGGTGAAGTCGGTCACTACAAAGCCGTTGAAGCCCCATTGCTTGCGGAGCACATCGGTCATCAGCCATTTGTTGGCTGTGGCGGGCACGCCGTCTATCTCGTTGAAGGAGGCCATAACGCTTCCCACACCTGCCTCTACGGCGGCTTCATAGGGATACATGTATTCGTTGAACATGCGGTTACGGCTCATGTCTACCGTATTGTAGTCACGACCTGCCTCACCTGCCCCATAGAGGGCGAAATGCTTGACGCAGGCAAGGATCTCGTCGTTACGTTTCAGTTGGTCATCGAGGTTGGCTCCCTGATAACCGTAGACCATTGCTTTGGCAATTGCTCCGCCAAGGAAAGGATCCTCGCCACTGCCCTCGCTGACACGTCCCCAGCGCGGGTCGCGGCTGATGTCCACCATCGGACTGAATGTCCATGAGATGCCGTCGGCGCTGGCTTCGACAGCGGCAATGCGCGCGGATTCCTGAATGGCGGCCATATCCCATGTGCAAGAAAGTCCCAAAGGAATAGGGAAGATGGTTTCGTAGCCATGTATCACGTCCATGCCAAAGAGCAGGGGGATGCCCAGCCGGGAGTTTTCCACCGCCAACTTTTGCACGTCGCGTATCTTGGCTACTCCTTTCAGGTTGAAAAGGCCTCCGACGAGCCCGCGCTCAATCTTCTTGGCAACATCGCTGTTCTTGGCTTGTCCGGTAGTGATTTCACCGGTGACGGGAAGGTTCAGCTGGCCGATTTTCTCTTCTACGGTCATTCGCTTTATCAGCGCATCGATAAAGCGGTCCATGTCTTGAGGGGATTTCTGCGCCTGCATCGTGGCAGCGCCCAGAAAGGCGGCTGCCAGCAACAGGCTTGTTCTTCTAAAAAACTTCTTCATGATAGGTTTCTTTGTAATGGTTTCTTTTAATATGCTTTTTGAGCCGGATAATAATTTAGGTTTTAGTAATTAGGATTCTGTACCAGTACCCCGTTTGATTTGTCAATCTCTTCTTGCGGCAACGGCAACAGGGCGTTTTTATCCTGATAATTCTTTCCGGCAGCCTGAAGCACTTCCTTGGCGATGCCCCAGCGTACAAGGTCGTAGAAGCGGTCGGGTTCCAATGCCAGCTCTACGCGGCGTTCATGGCGAATGGCTTCACGCAGTGTGCTCTGGTCGGTAGACGTGACTTTGGGCAGTATGCTGCTGTCTGTACCGCGTGCATGGGCGCGGACCTGTTCCAGATAGTCGATGGCTTCGCCCGGAATGCCTTTTTCATTGGCAGCTTCGGCAGCCATAAGCAATACGTCAGGATAGCGGATAATGCGGATATTTACCCAGAACCCGTCTTTGGTGTATTTCTTACGCAGTTCGGGCGATGTATATGCCTTTTTATTGAAATAGGCGCCCATTGCGGTGGATACGGGAGACTCGCCGTAGGGCTTGTTGGTGTTTTCCGGTGTAACGGGTTCGCTGATGCTCCGGCGGAAATAGAGCAGGGAGGCGTCTTTACGGGGATCGCCGGCTTCGAATGCCTGTCCCACCAGTGTTGTGCCCATGTGCCAGCCCCAGCCAAGATCCCACTCGCCGGCGCCGCGTACACCTTGCACCTGGCAGAACTGGCTGCCGATGACGTCACTGTTCTTCAAAGCGTCGGTCGATTCGCATTGCAGCTCGAAAACGCTTTCGCCGCAGTTCTCGCCTTCTACGGTAAAGACTTTATCCACCGGGGTGTTCAGGTTGTATATGCCCGACTTGACAACTTCGGTGGAGGCGTCGTACATGTTATCCCAGTCATTGCGCATCATGTAGGTGCGGGCGTGCAGCGAACGGGCGGCTCCCCATGTGATCCGTCCGGTATATTCGGAGGTCCATGTCAGCGGCAGGCATTTCTCGGCCTCGGTCAGGTCTTTGTCTATTTGTTCGTATATCTTGTCGGCAGTGGTCTTGGGCACATTGGCATCGGATGCTTCTTCCACTTTAAAAGTCACCAGAGGCACTTCTCCCCAAGCGCGCACAAGGTTGAAGTAACAATAGGCGCGGAAGAACAGGGCTTCTCCTTTGGTACGCACATTTTCCGGATCGTCTTTGTTTTCGCTGTTTTCCAGATCGTCCAGTATTTCGTTGCACTGGTAGATGATTTTATAGTTCTGCCCCCAGTAGGCGCTGAGCGTACCGTTGGAAGCTGTGTACTGGAAGTCGTCCCACATGGCTGCCTGATCGGCGCCGTCGCCGGCATCGCTTCCCTTTTCGGAGTCCTCGCTGCGCACCATGTGTATCATGAAAGCGGGAATGCCGGCAGTAATGTTGTAACTGCGCATCAGGTAATATACGTTGTACATCTTTCCGCCGATGAGGGCGTTCGGAGCGTCGTCCTCGGTGAACTGTCCCAGCGGGTCGCGATCGAGGAAATCGTTGCAGGATGTCAGGGCAAAGGTGGTGAGCGTGCCTGCTATCAGAGTTAAAATCTTATTTTTCAGTTTCATAATTATTATTTTTTAGTTCATCGCAGCGGATACCGGGTTGCGCGGCTCTGTGTGCTCTGCGGTGAATTGTTGTTAGAATGTCAGGTTGAATCCGAATGTATAAATGGCAGGCATCGGATAACTGCCGTCGTCTACGCCGAAAGCAATGGCGCTGCCGCCCAGTTCGGGGGTGTATCCGGTGTTGTGCTTCCAGGTCTTCAGGTTCTGAATGTTGACATAGAGCTTCAATGCCTGCATACCGATTCTGGATATGAGGGTCTTGTCGAAGTTATAGGCCAGTTGCACGTTGCGGATGCGGAAGAAACTGCCGTCTTCGATGTAGTATTCGGAATTCAGGTTGTTGATGGTGTGCTTCGTATTCAGCAAGGGTTGGGTGTTGCTTGTGCCCGGCCCATGCCAGCGGTCCATGCGCTGTTCCATGAAGTTGAACTGGCTCCAGTTGTAGTTGTCCCATGTGCGGAATATCTGGTTGCCGCCTTGTCCCATCATGTCGATGCCGAGTTCCCAGTTCTTATAGTTTACGCCGAGGGTGATGCCGTAGGTAACATCCGGGGTGGGGTCGCCTATCATAGTACGGTCGGCAGTGGTGATTTCGCCGTCGCCGTTCACGTCCTTGAATTTCAGGTCGCCCGGTGTGACGGTGGCCAGCGTGTTTTTAGGTGACTTGGCTATTTCTTCGTCTGTCTGGTACACGCCTTCCACTTTGTAGCCGTAGAAGTAACCGATAGGATAGCCGGCCATTGTGTAGCTTTGGCTCTTGTCGCCGGCAATGATTGAGTAACCGTCCTGCACCAAGCTCAGCACTTTGTTCTTGATTGTAGTGAGATTGGCGCCCACGTTATATCCCCAGTCACCGATCTGGTCGCGCCAGTTGATGGCAAGTTCCACACCTTTGTTCTCAATGGAGCCGAGGTTGCCGATGCCCGGCACTGTGCCCGAAATGCCCGGTACCTCTGCCAATAAGTCTTTGGTGGTCTTTTTGTAATATACTCCTTCAAAGTGCAGGCGGTTGCGGAAAAAGTTGGCTTCTGCTCCTGCTTCCCAAGCCTCTACTTTCTCCCAACGAAGATTAGGGTTGGGCAGGTAGGATAGCTGGTAGCCGGGATAGATGGCGGACGGCTTGCCGAAGACGGCAGAGTAAGCGTTGGTCAGCAACGGTTCGGCAGGATAGGCTTTATCCAGGTTCTGGTTGCCGAGCGTACCCCACGAACCTTTCAGCTTCAACATGTCCAGCCAAGTGATGTCTTTCATGAATTCTTCTTCGGACATCAGCCAGCCTGCACCGATGGAGTAGAAGTTCTGCCACTGGTTGCCGGTGTAGGAGAAGGCGGAAGAACCGTCACGACGGAACGAGCCGTTGAACAGGTATCTGCCCTTGTAGTTGTAGAGCACGCGCCCCAGCATGGAGACAGTGCTGCGCTCCCATTGCTTGCTTTCATTGGTGGCTGTCGCCGCATCACCGATGCTGATGTACCATTTGTCGGGATTGTTGGGAATAACCAGTCCCACGCCTTGCGTGCGCTCGCCACCCAGCATTTCCAGTTTATTATAATAGGTGGTGAAACCGGCTGTGGCGGTCAGGCTGTGTTCGCCCCAGCTATTGGTGTAGGTCAGCAGGTAGTCGCTTTGCACTTTGGCTTCGGTCTCTTTGGATTGTCTCACTCCGGTCTTGCCGTTGCCGAGGGTTACGACGTTGCCTTCCACACTGCTGTCGAATACGGTAATGATAGGCGTATAGGTACGGCTGCTGTTGGAGGCGTAGTCCATGGAGTACATCACCTTGAACTGGAAGTTCTTCAGGAAGTCCCACTGGGCGTACACGTTACCCGAAGCGCGATAGTTTTCCGCACGTGTTGTATTGGCTTTCAGTTCCACATCAACCATGGGGTTGTTCATCTGTGCCTTTTGAAAGCCGGGTAAGGTGGTGTACAAACCGTATTCTTCATTGTATACGGGGGCTACCGGGGCAGCGCGGAGGGCTGTTGCCACACTTTTGGTATCGGCAGGCAGTATGCGTGCGCCGTTGAACTGGAAACCCACTTTGAAGTTGTCCGTAACTTTGTAATCGTTACTTATGTTCAGCGTGATTTTGCTGTATTTTTCGTGCTTGATGTTGCCTTGCTCATAGGCATAACCGGCACCGAGGTAGAAACTGTGTTTGGCGGAAGCGCCTGTTATACTGACATTGTTGTTGGTGATGAATCCGGTCTGGAAGATCTCATCCTGCCAGTTGGTGTTGCCCGTCCATGGGGTAAAGTCGAATTCTGGGCTGCCTTCATTCCTCAACTGCTCGTTGTAGAGTTCCTTGAATCCGGCCGCATCGGTCATTGCAATCTTGTTCGCTACGGTTTTGAAACCGAATGAACCGTTGATGTTGACGCGCGTCTGTCCTTCCTTGGCTTTCTTGGTAGTGATGATGATGACGCCATTGGCGCCACGCACACCGAAAATGGCGAGGGACGACGGGTCTTTCAGGATTTCCATAGACTCGATGTCCTGAGGATTGAGGAAGTTGATGTTGTCATTGAACAGGCCGTCTACCACATATAGCGGTTTGTAGCCGTTGATGGAGTTTGTACCGCGCACGCGTATTTCGGGGTCTGCACCTGCTTTGCCGGAATTGATTACCTGTACGCCGGCTATCTTTCCCTGCAAGGCAGCTACCGGATTGACTACGGGTTTGTTGGCAATCTCATCACCTTTGATATTGGTGATAGAGCCGGTGAGGTCGCGCTTCTTGGCGCTACCGTAACCGATGACCACTGTTTCGGCAAGCATTTGCGAGTCATCTTGCATCTGTACGTCGATGACGCTCCGGTTGCCTACCTTGATGGCCTGTTTTACCATGCCCACGTAGGAAAACTCCAATGTCGCTTCGGACGGCACTTGGATGGAATACTTTCCGTCGATGTCTGTAATGACACCGTTGGAGGTGCCCTGCTGCAGTACGGATGCTCCGATAAGCGCTTCGCCTGTCGCATCGACCACCGTACCGGTCACTGTCTTGTTTTGAGAGAAACCGGGGATTGCCGTAAGGAGCAAACATGCTATCAGAAACAGATTTTTCAGCCAAAAGGCTCTCTTCATAGGAAGTTTAGGTTTTTTCTTCATTGCATAAAAATTTAGTGGATAACTAACTTGATTGTTTTCTCTGAAACAATCGGGATGCAAAAAAGATTTCAGACCTTTATATATCTCCGGTTTTTAACACAATTCGCGGGGGAAGGAGAGGAGGAGTGCGTGCCTTTTCTGTGATATGCCTACAAGAAAAAAAGAAGATGTACTTTTGATACATCTTCTTTTCTGTCATTTGTCTTTTATAAAAAAACTGTGCGGGTGATAGGACTCGAACCTACACGCCTCACGGCACCAGATCCTAAGTCTGGCGCGGCTGCCAATTACGCCACACCCGCAAGGGATTTTCCGTTAAGCGGTGCAAAGATAAGAAGTTTTCTTGGTTATGCAAGCAAAAGCGTAAAGAAAGTTGCTCATTTCATTCCGGCATCCATTTCCCTTTAAGGAAAGCCCGGGCTTTCTCGATAATGGTATCTATGTGATTGGCTTCATCCGCTTTGTCCATATCAACTTTGATGTCAGGTTCTATGCCCCATTCTATCTGTTCCATATCTACACTGAAATGCGGACTGGCTGAAAAACGGACGGTCCATCCGTTAGGCAGTTCGGAGGTAAAAGGCATGCCGGAGCCGCCGCCGGTGTTGTCGCCCATGATAGTGACATTGGGCAGGCAACTCATCTGGTTCACAAAATCGTTGGTGGCACTGTATGAACGGCGATTGGTCAATACCACCACTTTCTTTTGCCAACGTATGCTGTTGCTGGGTTCCAATTCTATGGGATAGGGCTCGGAGAAGTCATTGTGACCCTTACCCGTTTTATGGCGGATGTACCCGGTCAATACTTTTTTGTTGGTGAAACGGGCAGCGATGCGTGTGGAATTGGTTACATTACCACCGCCGTTGCTGCGTACATCAATGATAAGTCCGTTGCATGCGGCAAGGTAGGAGAGTATCTCATCCAGATTCCCATCACCGATTCCCGAGGAGAAACTTTCGTAACGTATATAGCCGATGTTGTCCTCGAATATCTTGTACTTGACGCCTGCGGCAGTGCGGTAGTCGGTACTGGCTTTACCCAAATATACATCTTCTACAATATCCTCGCGAAAGTTGCGCGGGTAGTCCTGATACCATGCATCATAATAAGATACGTTGTGGGCGGAAGCGAGGTTTACATGCCCGTCCTTCAGTTCGTTCAACATATTTCCCAAGACTTCGAACAAGCCTTCGCTGCTCATAGTGTTGGTGATGAGTTTGCTGTATTTGTCATGTATGGCATTCCAGTCTATCTGTTTGTATTCCAAAAAACAATACTGCTCATCGATAATCTTCCATAGGGCTTCAAAGTTGCCCTGTGGAGTATTGGTCACCTCTTCTTCGCGGATGCAACTGCTCAGCAGAGGAAGTACGACAATCAAAAGTGCTATTTTTTTTAGAAGTCCCATCATCTTATTCTTTTCTGGTCTATCATCTTACCGCCCTATCGCTTTCTTTTCTTGTTCTTCAATAAATACACCTCTTTTACGAAACCCACCATGAATACATGTGAGTAGGTGTGTGTCTTTATAGCGTTTACGTTGGACTGTTGGGCATCCCATATATAGGCAAAACGCATCTTGGCACGTCCTATCGGAAAGTCTGCCGTCAACATCTGCCGCAGTGAGGGCTGGTTGTGTAATGAGGTGAATTTCACAACTCCGCTACTGTTCCCCAATGAGAAGATTTCATAATAGGATTGGCCGTAATGCGGTGAGAACATCACTCCCATTAATGGCAGGTTGACCTGATAGCGCAATGTCAGCGGGTAGTTCTTTATGCGTAAGTCCCAAACAGCCATGCCCGATGCATCTAAGTTGATATAGGCACGTGCCGATGCCGGATTGTTGGTGTTGCGGAGGTTATAGACAAAACCGCCGTTCAAGTCGGCAAGGCCGCCGGCGAGTAACTTGAAGTTACTCGTGATGGGAAAGTTATAGTGCAGACCATAGTTCCAGTTGGCCAATGCGGAGAATGTATTGTTGTTGTCCACTTTGTTATGGGTATACCCGAGGTCGGCTTGAAAGAAGCTCTGCAAGGACAGTTTGCCGTCCATCCATTTGGTCATGCGCATGCTCTCACGTGAGACGCGGAAATCTATTCCGGTATATTCCTGAGGAGACAGATATGTGTCGAATACGTTCGTAAAGCCTACGCCGTACATGGTGGCGCGGGTCACGAGACGGCTTTGCTCCAGCCTCTCCGCTTCCACAGGAAGCTGGGCCTGCATTGTTTTGCTGTGCAATAACAAAAGCAGGCAGATAACCGGTATTACCGGTTTAGGTAGTTTCATGTTCCTTGCTGTCATCGTTGTTAGAGAACAATTTCATTTGTCCCGTCAGTTCATCCAGAATGTCACCTTCACTCTTTCCATGATCCGGATCCAATATTTCGGCTTCTTCCTCCTCGCTGCTTTCGGCGTGCTGTGGGGCTTCCGGCTGACGGAGGGGCTCTAATTCATTGATGGTGTCCAGTGTGTAGGTAGTCAGTCGCTTCCCTTTGGCTTTGAAACCTTTCACTGCAATGAATTCGTCCGCATCAACTATCAGTGGTTCGCGGAAATTGTCATGTCCTCCGAATACGACTTCCAGTCGTGGATAATATTCGTCAGTCAGCAGAATGAGGCGGCTGTCTTTATTCTCGCCCAAATAGTTCTGCTTGCGGTTGCTCGCCTCAAAGCAGAAACGCTTGATGTAGGGATAACCTTGCTGGTCGGCATCATAGAGGACGGCTGTCCAGACCTTGTGCGGATCGTATTTCTCCAGTACCCGTATGTTGTCTTCGTAATGGTTGTTCACGTCGAAATTGCTGGTGTAGAATTCGCCGTTGTTCAGCACAACCAGAATTTGTTCGTCGCTCTGGAACTCACCGAGGTATTCTCCGCGGCCGTCATAATTGAGACGCAACACATCTTGGTCGAACCATACTTTCCGTCCGCCCAGTGTAGAACCGCCGCGTTGCTTCAAGGCTATCTTATGAACCGGGTTACGGGTGAGTATGTTACCCATAGCCTGGCGTCCTTTGATGTTTATTTGGCTGAAGTCTTCTTCGAAGATTATGCGGCGTATACGCGGATTGGGTTTGAGGGTTACTTTGATAACCTCAGCCTCACCGTTGGGATTGGCTGTGAAATATACGATACGTGAGTCGGGAGTGCCTTGTGTCACGTCATATTCGCGGTCGCGTACTACGGAAGTTACAGCAAAACGCTTGATGTAGTGCGTGCCTTCTTTCCCGTCGCGGTAGACAACATTGTAAATGGTGCGTTTATCGTTCTTCTTGAATACGTTGGCATAGAGGATATTCTTGCCGACAAACTTCTTATCCGTTACCGGAGTGATGATGTAACGTCCGTCCCGGAAGAAAATTATGACATCGTCAAGGTCGGAACAGTTGGCTATGAATTCATCTTTCTTCAAACCTGTGCCGATGAAGCCCTCCTCGCGATTGATATATAGCTTTTCATTGGCTTCTACCACTTTAGTGGAGTCAATCGTATCGAAGTTGCGTAACTCCGTACGACGCGGGAAGCCTTTACCGTATTTTTCTTTCAGCATGCGGAACCAGTCTACCGTATATTCCACGATATTTGCCAAATGGCGGTCTATCTCCTCAATGTCCGCTTTCATACGGGCAATCAGCTCTTCGGCCTTGTCGGAGTTGAACTTGAGGATGCGTGCCATTTTGATTTCCATCAGCTTGAGAATATCTTCTTTGGTTACTTCGCGGATAAATGTGGGGTAGTAAGGTGTCAGACGCTCATCGATGTGTTCGCAGGCAGCATCCATATTCTTGGCCTGTTCGAATTCCTTGTCCTTGTAGATACGCTCTTCAATGAATATTTTTTCCAGTGAAGAGAAATGCAAGCTTTCCAGTATTTCGTTTTTACGTATCTCCAGTTCTTGGCGTAGCAGGGCCAATGTGTTGTCTACGGACTTCTTCAGTACATCGCTGACGGTGAGAAAGTGTGGTTTCTGCTCATCAATAACGCAACAGTTCGGAGAGATGCTGACTTCACAATCTGTAAAGGCGTAAAGCGCATCAATCGTTTTGTCCGATGATACGCCGGGAGCAAGGTGTACCAATATCTCCACATTCCCGGATGTGAGGTCTTCTACTTTCTTTATCTTGATTTTTCCTTTTTCGCTTGCTTTGACGATGGAATCGCAGACACTGGCTACTGTTTTTCCGTAAGGTATCTCCCGGATGACAAGTGTCTTGTTATCTACCTTTTCTATTTTGGCGCGTACACGTACAGCGCCTCCGCGCTCACCGTCATTATACTTTGACACATCAATATTGCCTCCTGTCTGAAAGTCGGGATAGAGTTTGAACTCCTCGTTGTGCAGGTATTTTACAGACGCATCACAAAGCTCGTTGAAGTTATGCGGCAGTATCTTGGACGAAAGTCCTACGGCAATACCTTCCACGCCTTGCGCCAGTAAGAGTGGAAATTTGACGGGCAGTGTCACCGGCTCTTTGTTTCGTCCGTCGTATGACAGTTTCCATTCGGTTGTTTTGGGGTTGAACACCACGTCGAGGGCAAATTTGGAAAGGCGCGCTTCGATGTAACGGGGAGCAGCCGCACTGTCTCCTGTGAGAATATTACCCCAGTTTCCCTGACAGTCGATAAGCAAATCTTTCTGACCGAGTTGTACCAGTGCATCACCGATGCTGGCATCGCCATGCGGGTGAAACTGCATGGTGTGTCCTACGATGTTGGCCACTTTGTTGTAGCGTCCGTCTTCCATGCGGCGCATGGAATGTAGGATGCGTCGTTGTACAGGTTTCAACCCGTCCATGATGTGAGGTACGGCACGCTCCAAAATTACGTATGAGGCATAATCCAAAAACCAGTTCTGGTACATGCCACTCAACTGGTGCTTGATGTTTACATCATTGGTATCCGCAGGTTTATAGTCCGAATGTCCTTCGCCTCCTTCCGGAAGCTCTTTATCCAACTCGTCTTTTGGTCCTTCAAAGTTTTCACTCATATTTGTTCGGGAATTGTCTATTCATGAATAACTGCTAATTTGGCAGTTGCAGGCAAAAATACGAATTATATTCCATTAAAGAAAACCTGTATCGGAGTTTTTTGAAACGGTTCTTTGTTCTGTGTTCGATGAGTGAGGATATAGGGAAAGCGTGAATTATACAAATCGGCAATGAAACAGTACCGATTTGTATAATTCACGCTTGATTTTATGTTATAGCTTTTGTGTTGTGATCTTCACAAAGTTGACTACCCGTTTTTTAATGATCACGGAAGTTCCATTTGGAATTGTCGCTGTTCATATCGAATTTGCCAAGTGAAGGGGTGCTGTCACCTACGGACACCAATACCAGTTCTTCATCAGTGCCGGGAACTTTCTTGGGCATGATGCGGTAAGTGCCGTCAATGAGTTGCTCTATTCTCCAAAGTTGTTCGGGAGCGCCGGTAAATTCGGGTACGGTTGATACTTCAGCATCTGCTGTGGCTGTCAGTGCCCGGTTAGTGCCTTCAATTACTATTTTGTAGTAGGGAGCTCCCAGATATCCGCCTGCATCGGGTACGGCTGTGATTGTCCAGCGTTGGTGAGGACGGAACATATAGTCACCGATTCTTACATCAATATTGCCTTGCGGCCATGTACCTATTACCTCTTCCAATGTCTGTGACTTTAAAGGTTGGACAGGTTCTTTACTCTCTTCCCAAAAACGGTGTCTGACACTTGCCATACGTACAAAGTCAACGGCAAGTTCAAGACCATAGCCTCTGCGTTCGGATTCTATTTCATAGGTTCCTTCCTTAAATACTTCACCTGCTACCGGCCAGTCGTTCTTCCATAAAAGAGGACGTATGGCGAGTACGCTACGACCGCCGCGGTCAAAGTCGGCCTCAAAATGACATGACATTTTTTCTACTCCGTCAGTCTCGATGAAACGTCCGAAATGTCCGGGACCGGTTTGGCGATTTCCTGCGGCAAGCACCATTTTTCCGCCACCTTCCAGCATATCTCTGCCCATATTGTCAATGTATGGCCCTGTAACCTTGCGTGAACGGCCTACTACAATATTATAAGTGGAATTAGGCCCGTCACAGCAAGTGCCATGTGTACCGAGCAGGTAGTACCAGCCGTTGCGATATATCAAATCGGTAGCTTCACAATCAATAGCGATATTGATAGGCTCGTTGCCTTCTACTCGTTTACCGGTGGCGGGGTCGAGCTCTACCAGTCGGATAAAACCGAAATAAGTACCGTAAGACAACCATAAGCGGCCATCGGTAGGATCAAGTAGCAGTCCGGCATCAATAGCGTCGCAATCTTCGTTGTCCTCTGATGAGGCAACGGCTATCGCTTCTGTATATTTGAAATCTGGTGATTTAGGGTCTAGTGTCTTGTTCCACATTGTCAGCACAGTACCGCGATGACTGCCTCCAAGACCTCCGCCGGTAGCACTGTAAGCAATTAGGTAACGGTCGCCAATCTTTACGGCATCGGGAGCCGCACCTCTGCCGGGCCTCACTCCACCGCCGTTCCATGTCCAGCCATCCTCGGAAATCAATCCGCCTCCGCCTGTGCCGAAAGTGTAATATTTCCCTTCACATTCCATGATAGTGGAAGGATCGTGTATATAAGGTTCTCCGATTTGTGCGGTTGCTTTCTCTGATATCAGCAGGGATAATAGGGTTGCGGCACCCAAGAATATAGTTTTTGTTTTCATGGTTATTTATAACTAATGGTAATGTTCTTAATAGGTGCTCCTTTTTCATCAAGGAGACGGATACAAAAATCACTCATTCCGGGACCGTTAATGATAGCTCCACGTATAATGTTTTTCCCTTTCTTCAAGGTCAGGCGTTTGGACAAGCAATCGTCCTTAACCATACGGCGGTCACCGGACAAAATAACAGCCTCCTCACCATTAAGCCACCACATAGAAGCGGAATTTGAACCTACTGAAATCCTGACGTTTGGTATGTCTTCCGGACAATTGATAACTGTAACTGCCCAAAACAATACGCCGTATATCTGCTTTTGAAGATTGGATGCAAAACGAAATAGTTTCACATTAAACAGGTTGCTGTCAAGTGCATGCCAGGTTAGTTTCTGCTTGCCTACTTTCACTTTGTCACCGTCTTTGGGCAATACGGTGAACTGCTTGGGAAAGTATTCGGTAGCAAATGCTTCGCGAATATAACTGTCTGTAAATACAGTATTGCTGCGGTTAGGCTTGTCAATAGGTTCAAGCAATAGCCAACGCCGTATGAAACCTTCATCATCAGGATACATGACATCGGTGGTTCCCGGTGAAAAATAAGGAGCCAAAGGAAAGCCGGCCTCTTTGTTTTGTGCATATACATGCACACTCATTATGGTGGCGAGGCAAATCGCCAACAATGCTTTGTAATAAGGAATTTTCATTATTATAAGTGTATTTCTCAATGAGACATTAATTATTTTCTAAATAACAGCGGAACAAATTCTTTCAGGCATCTGCGCCAAGTGAGGAATTCATGGGCTGTGCCTGGAGACTCGTAATAGATATTATTGATACCGGCAGCCTTCAGCCCATCGCTGAGTTTCTTGGTTCTTTCGGGACGCTTCCGAACCGATGCCCAGGAAAAAGACATGAACTTTGTCGTTGAATGCTTTGCGGTCTTTAAATGCTCCGTTGTAAGTAGTGTCAATATTCGGCAGATCAATGCTGCCTGCTCCACTGAAACCGCCTATATAAGCAAATTTATCTAAATTATTCAGTGTTGTGTTGAATGTAAGAAGTCCACCCCATGAAAGTCCTGCCATTGCGCGGTTTTCCCGGTCGGTCAATGTCCGGTAGTTGGACTCAATGTGCGGGATAATTTCATTCACCAGAATAGCCGGAAACTGAGCCCCGAATTTGGCTCTGGCTTCAGCGGGACTTTCACCCGGTTTGTTTTTGAATACTTCAATATTGCCGTTGTCCATTACTACAATCATAGGCTTGGCTTTACCTTCGGCAATCAGATTATCCATAATGAAATTCATTTTGCCCTGGTTGGCCCAGCTTGTTTCATTTTCTCCCATTCCATGTTGCAGATATAGCACCGGGTACTTTTTAGAAGGGCTTTTATCATATTCTGCCGGTGTGTAGACCATACATCTGCGCCATTCCTGACGGATGTTGGAATAATACCAACTTTGGCTTATTAGTCCATGAGGTACATTCTTGATAGCGTAGTAATCGACTCCTTTTTCCGGAATTTCAATGCCGCTTACCCATTTACCCATGCCGAAAAACGGTTTACCGTTAGGGTCAGCAGTACTTACTCCATCCACTATAATCTGATAGTAATGGAAGCCGACAACTTCAGGCTCTTTCGATACGAGCGACCAATATCCATCTGCTTCTTTAGTCATTTCACCGCGGAAGCTGATTTCTACTTTTTGTGCATTGGGGGCAAATACTCTGAAGTGTACCCGACGGTCTTCGCCTATACGGGGATACTCGGCCCCGTTGATGTTGTGCTCGTTGGGAACTGTTCCTTCCGGAAAACTTTGCTGTTGGGCGTACATTGTTAAGGGTAGCGCCAATAAAGATGAAAAAAGAAGCTTTAATGCGTTTTTCATAATTTGAATATTTAAAAAGGTGTGTAATTAAAATTATTTGTGATTGTCGTTATTTGAAAAGGAGTGGAGCAAACTGATATAAGCTTTCACGCCATACAGGCCAGGTGTGACCGCCCGGAGTTTCAAAGTAAGTGTACTTGATACCTATTTGGTCAAACCGTTTCATCATTACCTGGCAATTGTTGTAAGCTATATCTTCCTTGCCGCCCATGGATATCCAGAATTGCTTCAGTTTTGTATTATAATCGTCTTTTTTGTCTTGTAACATTTTGTAGTATTTCTCGTTGTCATTGCCGCCTCCGAAAGGAGTAGGGTTAGCCCACCAACCGGAGCTGAATATTCCTAAATAGGCAAAGTTGTCGAGATTAGGAATACCGACATTCAGGGTCTGAATACCTCCCATGGAAAGTCCTGCCAATGCGCGGTTATTGCGGTCGGTTTTTACGCGAAAGTTTTTTTCTACAAATGGGATACATTCTTTGAGGAGCTCACTTTCAAAGTCGTGAGTGTTGCCGTCCGTCATGACAATAATCATGGGTTTTGCTTCTCCTTTAGCTATCAGGTTATCCATAATGATGTCGGTACGTCCTTGGTTGGCCCAACCGCGTTCATCTTCACCACCACCATGTTGCAAATAGAGTACGGGGTAGGATTGTGTTGAGCTGTCATAGCCTGGTGGACAGTATACGAACATACGTCGCCAATCATTGGAAGTCTTTGAAAAATAGCGTTTCATGCGGATGTCCCCATGAGGCACATCTGCCATATAGAAGCGCACATCACCCTCTGGATAAGGTATTTCAACACCACTTGCCATCATGCTACATCCATAGAACGACTCACTTGCCGGATCTGCAACGGATATTCCGTCAATAATAAGAAAATAGTAATGAAAACCTTGCGTGAGAGGATCTGTAACACCACACCATTCACCGTCGGCATTGCGGACAAGATCGTATTTGCGGCCTAAATCAATCTGTACCTTTTTAGCATCAGGCGCTTTTATTTTGAATTCTATACGGTTGCCGGGTAACAGGCGTGGGTATGCGGCATTGCGTACATTGAGTTCGCCACGTTGGCCGGGCAACATGGATTCACTCTTTGCCGGACGACCGGATTGTGCCATGAGAATTCCCGAACATACTGCTTGGAATAATAGGAAAATAAGGATTCTGTTCATAAAGTAATCTATATTTTAGTTGTTATCTTTGCAAAGATAGTCGTGCCGTCGGCCTTTTTCTTTGTACTTTTGAACACTTTCCTTACACTTTTAAATATAGATTCTCTATTTTCTCATTATTGACTTAGTATTGGAAAAAGTAATATTTGTATCTTTGTCATGATTTAAATAAAGAAACCTTATATATATGAAAAACTCATTATTGTTATTTTTAATCTTTTTCTTACTCAGACCTTGTAATGCGATTTCTCGAGATTTTACGTTTAGTAATATCAATGAGTCATTTGGTATTTCTATGCGGGAAATAACCGCAGCAGTGCGTGACGATGATGGGTTTATTTGGGCTGCTTCGCGTTCGGGAGTCCTGCGTGTGGCATCCGATGATTATCGGCTTTACCAGCTTCCATTTGCTACAACCGATGTGCTGCAGCTTAAAATGGCCAGTCGGGGCAGTCTGTTGGTGGTTGCAACTCAAAATGGACAGGTCTTTCGCTATAATCGCATCCTGAATAAGTTCGAACAGTGGTTCACTCTTTCATCATTATTGGGCAATGATAATTGGGTCACTAATCTGTTGATAGATGTTGATGGGAAGGTGTGGATAAGTACTAGTATCGGTATCTTTTTTTGGACAGGTAAAGAAGTTGCTCGGGCATTTGATGATATGGCAGGTGTTTCTAATATTGCATTACTGGAGGATGGTCATGCATTGGCTTTTGTACAATCATCCATATATCATATTGATACCCGTAAACATACGTATACCAAATTGTGCGGTCATCTTCCCACTCTTATATCATCCGCCCGTTTTGATGCGCATGCCGGACGTGTCTGGGTGGGTACTTATGATGCGGGATTATGGGAGTATGAACTTACCACTCAGACCGCCCGGAAAGTTGCGGTTCCGCATTTTCCACAACTAATTGTGCGGGATATCCTGATACCTGACTCTACTTCCCTTTGGGTGGCCGTTGATGGAGGGGGGATATGGATACTTGATTCAAAAGCTTGTCGGGTACAGCAGATAATACGAGAGGATGTTGACAAGCCTTCCTCTTTGAGGGGTAACAGTGTCTATTCTTTGCTGGCTGATAATCATAACCGGATATGGGTTGCTACCAATGGCGGAGGTTTACAATATACGGAGACTGCAAGTGTTGATGTGGAGCATCTGATACATGGCATCAACAATTCGCAATCATTACATAATAATGAGGTAAATCACATCATGGCCGATAGCCGGGGAAATCTTTGGATTGCAACGAATGATGGCATCAGTTTGCGTAACGCTAATACTCTTCAATGGAAGCAGCTGTATAGTGGACGGCAGAGGGCCTTTTTATCACTGGCTGCCGATAAGAAAGGACATATTTATGCCGGTACTTATGGTGAAGGTGTTTACGTGCTGGATGAGGTTACGGGACGTGAATTGCGTCATTATACAAGCGATGATGGTAACATATTCGGGGCAGGTGGCTTTGTATTCGCTGCTTATACCGACAGTCAAGGAGATGTGTGGCTGGGTGGCGTAAGAGGCAGTGTGTATTGTTGCAATTCAACCAGTGGAAAACTTCGCGCTTATGACACGCAACCCGTTTATTGTTTTGCGGAACTTTCACCCGGACAGATTTTGTTGGGATGCGCTTATGGCTTGTTGCTAATGAATAAAGAAACCGGAAAGTTTGATGTCCTTTTATCCGGTAATACGATACATGATATTGCTGTAGACGGACATACGATATGGGTTTGTACTTCAGGCAATGGTATGATAGGACTGGATATGCGTACAGCCAGACAAACACATATTACTACACAGCAGGGATTACCCAGTAATTATATCAAAAGCGTATTGTTGGCCGGTAATAATTTGTGGATAGGTACAGATAATGGAATATGCTGTTATAATCTTACCAATAAGCAAATACGAACTTTCGGCACCCAGCAGAATTTGGCAAATGTGTCGTTCAGTGTCAATGCAGCCTGCCAACTGCCGGATGGGAGATTAGCTTTCGGCAGCAACAGCGGTGCAGTGTTGTTTTATTCCGATAGGATTGATACAGTTTCTGCTTTGGGGCGTATTTATTTTTCGGATATACGCGTATCGGGCCGTTCCATTCGGGATATAGCTGATTTTAATTTGTCTGTACCAATTGACAGCCTTTCTGTGTTACATTTGAGTTATCCGCAAACTTCTTTCACCTTGTCGGTGCTTCCGTTGGGATGTGTCGGTAAGTCCGTTGCTTTTTCATGGAAATTGATGGGGCAGGATCATGTGTGGAGCACTTATACGACCAGCCGGTATATCAACTATACCAATTTGCCGGCGGGAAAATATACATTATGTATCCGGTTATCCGATGGCAGCCTTTTGTCGGAGCGGCAGATGTCTATTGTTGTAGATCCTCCTTTTTGGAAAACGATATGGTTTCGATTGTTGCTGACAGTTGTAATAATCGGAGTGTTATTTCTTGCAGTTCGCTATTACATGCAATACTTGCGCCGCCGTTATTCAGATGAGAAAATACGTTTCTTTACACGTATGGCACATGATATACGTACCTCACTGATGCTTATTAAAGCGCCCATAGAGGAATTGCATAAAGAAAAGGAACTCTCATCGTGGGGAGCTAAGTGTTTGACTTTAGCTTCTGAACAAACTGCAAGATTATCTGATACGGCCACACAACTGCTCGATTTTGAAAAGCTTGATATCGGATGTGAACAACCTCAGTTTACAGATATCAGCCTTACTGATTTGATAAGACGGCGTGCCGGAATATATGCATCGTATGCGGCCGGACAGCAAATAGATCTTTTAGCTGATTTGACGCCGGAAGATTATTGGATACAAGCCGATGCACGCATGCTTGAAAGGGTGGTTGATAATCTGCTTTCCAATGCGGTGAAGTATTCGTCCTCCGGTGGACGTGTTGAGGTATCTTTTATAGGAAAAACGGATGAGTGGATACTGCGTGTCAAGGATTATGGTATGGGGATCAGTAAAGCGGCGCAGCGTAAACTGTTTCGTGAGTTTTACCGAAGTGACAATGTTGTAAATACACAAATAGTTGGTTCGGGGATTGGCTTGTTGATGACCAAAAAGTATGTCTCTATCCATCATGGGAAAATTGCCGTAACCAGTGAACTTGGTGTGGGGACGACTTTTGATGTAACTGTGCCTTTGAGACCTGCTTCTAAGACAAAAGCCGCTGATATTCCAGCTATTAGTAATAAAGTTGATGAGCCGGTAATGGATGATGTGGAAGCACATGATATGCATATCCTTATCGTAGAAGATAATCATGCTTTACGCGAGTTTATGATACATCCGTTGCGTGAGCATTTTCGTGTGACTACTGCCGATGACGGGCAGCAGGCTTGGGAAATGATGAACGAATTGCAGCCTGATCTTGTGGTCTCCGACGTTGTTATGCCACGTATGGATGGTTTCGAGCTTTGCAGAAGGATCAAGTCTACTTATGAAACATCCCACATTCCTGTAATTCTGCTTACTGCCCTTTCTGATAAAACCAACCAATTGCATGGATTGGAATTGGGGGCGGATAACTATCTGACCAAACCATTTGATATGGCGTTGTTGGCAAGCCGTATCACGTCTATTATCCGCAATAGACGCACTGTACTTCAGAAGGCCATTGAGGTGAAACGTGATGATGCACATTCTATTGTGGCAAATCGAATGAATGATGAGTTCATCAAGAAAGCGGTTGAATGTGTGCGTGCAAATATTGCCAATGAGAATTTCGGTAAAGAGGATTTTGCATCTGCTCTTGCCTTGAGCCAGTCATTGCTTTATAAGAAAATCAAGGCGCTTACTAATTTGTCTGTGGTGGAATTTATCCGTTCAATTCGATTGAACTATGCGATGGAAAAACTTCGTTCGGGAGAATATAACGTGACAGAAGTGAGTGAGATGTGCGGGTTCAGTACACCTGCGTATTTTAGTAAGGTCTTTAAGGAATATTTTGGAAAGACACCGACGGAAGTTATGTGAAATTCAGCTTTGTAAGGTATCAATAAAAAGAGAGCTGAGCTCTTTTCGGAGTTCAGCTCTCTTTTTATTGTCTTATTTACCACTTGGATTTTGTTCCAAATTAGGATTGATAGAAATTGCATCAAACGGGAATGGGAAATATTCATGTTTGCCTTTTATGAATCCCGTTGTACCATTGTTGGGACTTGAATATTCAACGTAGATGCGATGTTTGGACTCTTTTTTTGAGAAGAATGCGTCATAAGTAGAAGGTATTCTCTTGCCATTGTCTACAACACCATCCGTATCACCCCAACGCACCATATCTGGGAAACGAACTCCTTCAAGCCACATTTCGAAGCCCTTCTCTTTTTTTACTTCATCCAAAGTGAGTTGGGTAGAGACATAAGCCGAACCTGCACGATTTTGGATATCCTGGAGGCATTTAAGGCCAAGTCCGTCTGAATCGTCAGTTTGCGCACAAGCCTCTGCATACATCAAAAGCACTTCAGCATAACGGAAGATAGTAAGGTTCCTGAATCCCCAATTACCTTTTACGTTATCTTCTTTCCAGGCAATGAACTTATTGGCAAAATAACCTCCAAAACCATATAGACCTCCCGGATCTTTAATACCAATCTGATTGGACACTTCAAGTTCCTCACGGGTATGCTCTATATAATTGCCTCCGGCATCTTTTAATCCATTCCATTTCATTTCATAGAGGAATTCATCGGGGGTGAGGAATGTAGCCTTACGACGGGGGGAATTACCGTCATTGGCTAACATACGTTCAGCGAAATCAGCACGAATAGCGTGACCTCCCCAACCATCGACGCCTATGAACGAAGGCTGGGATGCTAATTTGTCTGTACGCCAGTTCCAAAATTGGATAAACATCCATCCTGTACGTTGAATGTTGTTGCTCCAGTCGCCAATATTTGCATTTTGTACTACGTTGGCTTGGAAAATCATTTCCTCGCAAAGGTCACCTGATGTGTGGAAGAGGTTGGCCCAACGTTCAGTGGGAACAAGTTCGTATTTTTTTGATTCGATAACCTGCTTGAGGTTAGTCTTAGCACCTGCGTAATCGCCTTTGAAAAGACGAGCTTTACCAGCAAGAGTAAGTGCGAATCCTTTAGTTACTTTCGAAGCACCCACTTTGTCTGTCGGGCTTGTACGTTCATCAAGGTCATTTACTACAGCCTCTGCCTCTGTGGCACACCATTCAAGAAGCTTGTCATGACCACCTTCGTAGTTGCCGGGTTTGGCATCTGCCGGGAGGATATGGTCAACTAACGGAGGACAATCCCATCCGATAGCAAGTGTGAAATGTGCCCAGGCGCGAAGTGCGCGAGCTTCGGCGCATACACGTTTTTTAACGGCAGTGGTAGGCTCTATGTTGTCAAGAATAAGGTTGCAATCATAAATTACACCGTAAAGTCCCCAGTAGGCATTTTTGACAACCTCGTTCTGTGAATCTAAACGGAATTCATTGAGCTGTGCGCCGAAGTCATTGTCACCATAATAATTACCTGCAGCCAGCATATCGTCGCCGGGCTCATTGAAGAGCACCGGAAGGGCGACATAGATACCTTCATTACCTGCAATATTCAAGCAGAATGACTGATAGAGGTTGTTGAGCGCATTCTGTGCATCATCATCGGTCTGATAGAAACTTTCAAATGGGATGACTCCCTTCTGACCAATGTTGAGGCGATCCTCGCAAGCACTGAAGAGGAATGCAGCACCTATAAGTGAATATATAATTTTTTTCATAATGAATATACTTTTTTGAGGTTTTCCAAGATACTGATCTTAATTAGAATGAGAAACTTGCACCGAATGAACACTTCTTCATTGTTGGATAAGAACCGATGTCGAAACCGGCGCCACCATTATTACCTGTGGTTGCTGTTTCCGGATCCATACCCGGATAATTGGAGAATGTAAAGAAGTCATCCAAAGATACAAAGAAGCGGAGATCCTTGATTGCCACCTTCTGAGTAAGTCTCTTTGGCAAGGTGTAACCGAGCTGAAGTTGCTTGATCTTGAAGTAAGAACCGTTGAACATGGCAGCACTTGAGCTCCAGAAATTAAGGTCGGTAGCCACATTATTTACTGCAGGCATGGAAGCTCCTTTATTTTCCGGAGTCCAGGCATTGTCCATATAATATTTCAATGAGTTGCGTAACGGACTATCTGCACGATAGAGAATGTTGAAAATTTTATTACCTGCTACACCGGTACCAAACGCAGTGAAGTCAAATCCTTTATATTCGAGATTAAGGGTGATACCGTAAGTGAATTTTGGAATAGCACTACCGATATCTGTCATATCTTCATCGGTCAGTTCTGAAGAGGCAACGATTTTGCCTTCGTGGTTACGGAATTGGGCTGCGCCTGTTTCCCGGTCCACACCAACGTAGTCGAATGCGCGGAAATACCAGATGGAGTGTCCTTCTTCAAATGCGGTATGAACCTTATTGTTTGTACCGTTTACACCGCCTTTGCTGGCTGTGATACGTGGGAGGTCATCATAAAGGTAAGTTACTTCGTTCTTCAATGTTGAGAAGTTTGCATTGACACTATATGAGAGATCGCCGATATGGTCTCTCCAGTTAGCTTCAAATTCAAATCCCTTATTGTTTACTTCGCCGGCATTGATAGTAGTCTGATTTGTATAGACTTCAGGAACCGGATTGATTTTTATAAGAAGGTCTTTCGTATTCTTATTGTAGTAATCAAGGCTGACTGTTAGACGGTCATTCAAGAAGCGCATGTCAAGACCGAGGTCTAATTGTTCGGATGTTTCCCATTTGAGGTTAGGATTGGCAAGACCGGAAGGGTAAGATCCGTAGTGTTGTTCAGGGCTGTCTCCGTACTGATACCAAGCAGCATTGTAACTGATAGGTGAGGTGTATGGATAGTTGTTGAGTACGTTGACATTACCGTTACGACCCCAAGAAGCGCGGAACTTCAAAAATGAAAGAACATCACTGCTGATATTTTCTTTGATGAATTTTTCATTACTGATGGTCCAGCCGGCAGCAATTGAAGGGAATTTACCCCAACGTTTGTCAGCCGGAAGTTTAGAGGTGTCGAATGCATCGGCACGATAGTTAAACTGCAAGCTATAACGGTTATCGAACGTGTAGAGCAGACGACCGAAGTAGGAAAGGCTTGTCGATACTCCCGGAAGGTTGCCGATGCTTTTTGTTGTCGTAGAAGCTGAGTTTACATAATCAAGATACTTGAAGTTGTCGGCATCACCGGAAAGAATCTTGTTGCCGCCTGTACCGCTGGCTGAAGCCGATACATTATCCGAACGGTATTCTGTATATGACATACCGATCATGGCACCTACATTGTGTTTGTCAAATAACGTTTTGTTGAAATTTGCAAAGTTTTCCCACTGGTAGTAGTGATTATTGTTAGCATTGGCTGAGATGGAATAGTTGTCAGCTTTGGCCTGGCCATTCATGTAATAAGGCTCGGAATAGTCATGACTATTACTCTGTGCAATGCGATAGGAGAAGCGAGAGGTCATTATAAGTCCGTCAATAGGAGTAAGATCTACGAAAGCTGTTCCTCGAACAGTGAAACCAGAGCTCTTTTGGTTGCGGCGGTCACGTTGGAGGAGCGGATTACCATTGTCATCCATTTGGAATTTGGAAGTGGCGTAGTATTTACCGTTCGGAGCGATAAGTATCTTTTCGGGGTTCGTAGCATATACATCCTTCATACTTGTCGGAAAATCATCAACGCTGTCCCAGTATACAGGGGTCAGAGGATCGAGTAAGAGGGTTGGAGCAAGCATGGAACCGTAAGCACTTTGGTGAGTGATGTTGCGGGTTGCCCATTTTTCGATAGAAGTGTTTGTGCCGACTTTAATCCACTTATAAAGTTGATAGTCTGCGTTGAGTTGGGCGGTAAGACGGGTATAAGTATCCTTCTTGCCTCGTACGATACCGTCATTGTCAAGATAGTTTACAGAAGTGAAGAAGTGGCCTTTGTCATTACCGTCTTGGAAAGTGACAGAATGCTGAGTGGCCCAGCTGGTGCCGAAGACTTCTTTCACCCAGTCTGTTTCCTGAGGATTGTTATAGTCAACGCCATTGGCTTCACACATTGTCTTCATGTCATAGCCGGACATTTCTTTGTATTTGATCCAGTCTTTTGCACCGAAAAGCTCAGGTGTCTTGCCTAAACGTTGGTTGATGGCTTTGAAAGAGTATGTAATTTTGGGACGCCCATTTGCACTGCTACCGGTTTTTGTCGTAATGAGGACAACACCGTTACCTGCTTGAGCACCGTAGATTGCAGCCGAAGCAGCATCTTTGAGGACTTCCATAGACTCGATCATTGAAGGATCAAGATACTGTATATTGTCCACTTTCAAACCATCGACAATCAATAGCGGACCAAGTTGGTCTGAGTTTGATGAATAGCCGCGGATACGGATCTTAGCTCCTTCACCGGGAGCACCGGATGTATTCAAAATCTGAACACCGGCGGCCTTACCTTGAAGAGCTGCTCCGGCATCGACTGTCGCAAGGTTTTTGATATCGTCCGAGTTGACGGAAGCAACGGCACCAGTGAGGTCACTCTTACGCTGAACGCCATAACCTACAACTACAACTTCATCCAGTACCTTAAGGTCTTCCTGCATACGGATGTTAATTTGATTGCGGCCATTAACCTTAATTGTTTGTGTTTTGTAACCTACAAAAGAAACAGTAAGTGTTGCATTGCTGTTCTGCACCTGAATAGAGTAGTTACCATTGAGATCGGTAATGCAGCCGTTGGTAGTTCCATTCTCAAGAATAGCAACACCAATCATTGGCTCAGAATCGTTATCTGAAACTACAGTACCTTTGATTTGTTGGATTTGTGCCATTGCCGAAGAACAACAAAAAGCAACAAAGACCAGTAAAAACAAAATTCTTGTTTTCATAAGCATAGATCGGTAATTTTTAATAAATAATGTGTTTTTAGTATTATAATTAATTGTGAAAAGCATGTTGACACAACTTTCTGTGATTTGTGTTTTATTAGGAATATTTTCTCATAGGCAAAATCGTTTTATGGTTTAACAAAGGTGAATAGTTTAATTTGAATATTTTATTTTGATAATATAAAACTATTATATGTTAATAATGGTTTATTAACAGTTCCTTGATTTATAGGTGTTTAAATCAAATCTGTCTAAACCTATCTTATCTCATAGATAAGATAGGTCAGGCTATTGAAAAACTATTTCGCTACTCCTTGCTTGGTCTGTATTACAGTCTGCATGGTACCGTCCGGATTATACTTTAATTCATCCACACATACGCTGCGTCGTCCTATTGCTCCGGCATGACCATCAAGTGTTAACGTTGCATTGTGGTAGAACAGATACCACTTGCCTTGGAATTCGGCAATTCCCGGATGGATTGTAAAACTGTTTTCTGCCATGCCGGTCAACTCCCCTTGTGGTGTCCATGGACCTTCCATACCAGGAGCGGTGGCATAAGATATGGTTTCGCGCCCTTGTCCGAATGATGCATATGTGAGGTAATACAAATTGCCATGTTTATGTAACCATGGACCTTCTACATAACGGGGCAGGTCTACTACTTGGATATCCCCGTCAATTTCGGTGAGATTGGGCTTTAATTTGGCAAGGAAACAAGTCCCATTTCCCCAACAAAGCCATGCTTGTCCATTGTCATCGATTAAGGCAGTAGGATCTATGTCATTCCACCAGCCACGTGGACCGTTGGAGGTCATATCATCGGTTACAAGAGGCTGGCCGATTGCATCAGTAAAAGGTCCGGTGGGAGTATCTCCGACGGCTACACCGATTGCTTTGCTATTGTAGGGTTCACCGGCTTGTACAGTAGTATAGTAATAGAATTTGCCATTGTGCTCTATAACTTGTGAGGCCCATGCTTCACCAATCCCCCATTTGAAGTCTGTGGGCTTCAATACAACACCATGATCAGTCCATGTTTGCATGTCCTGTGTAGAGTAACATAACCATTCGGTAATGTTGAATTCTTTGCCGCCATGAGCAGTGTCCTGACCTTCATAGAACTCGTCGTGCCCTACGTAAAGATAGAGAGTTCCGTCGTATACAAGCGGAGCCGGATCTGCTGTAAATTTGTCTTTAACTAAGGGGTTGCCTGTGTTTTGAAAAGTGGGTAATTGTGGGCGTTGTGCACATCCTGCCAGCAGGACAATGGCACAAAAAATAAAAAGCAAATTCTTTTTCATACGTAATATGTTATTAGATAGCATTAATTAATCAAGGTTGAGTAAGGCATGAACCTCAATACAAAAATAGGCCTGTAATGCATTTGTAGGCTTGTGCTTTTAGATATTCAGTTTATATTTTTAGATAAAAATAAGTCCTACATACTTTTCCCAAAGTAGTAGGACCTGTTTCTAAGTATGACTAACTTATGTATAACTGATGATTTGTGTCTGTTTAAGTTTGTTATATTCGGTTTTGAAAGAATTATTCAAAGCTGATCCAGTCTACTGCTACCGGGTTTTCTCCGGTCTGAGTTATAATCAGGTCTTGCATGCTTGTAGGTGCATTGGATACATTTGTACTGATTTCGGTCCATTTCCCGGTTGGTTTTATGGGCAATTCGGCAATTGTCATTCCTTTTTCACCGGGAGTCCGTAGGGTTATTGCTCCGCCTTTTTCCGAGCGCACACGTGCTTTGAGCCGCTTTACGGGAGTGGTGCCGAAATCTACTTTATTATATGTCACCCATGTACCAGCTCTGTTGAATAAGGTCTGCCAGCCTTCAAATGTATTGGAAGGCTCCAGATAATCAATAGTCACTCCGTAGGGGCTTATGGTAGAATAGCGGTCAATCTGTATTTTGCTTCGTGCATCGGTTATTCCTACACCGCGCAGTGTCGGTTTGACTTTTTTGATAGTGCCGTCTGTATTGAAGAATAGCGAGTCGATACGCGCCGAACGGTTCTTGTCGAAATTGGGAGAATAGTCATTATGGTGATAGAAGAGATACCACTGCCCATTGTACTCTGTAATGGAGTGGTGGTTTGTCCAGCAGCCGGAAGGTGATTCATCCATAATTATTCCCGTAAAGGTGAACGGACCCATTGGGCTGTCTGCCATGGCATACGCCAGAGTTTCAGTCTTGTCCTGCACCCAGGGGAAAGTGAGGTAATATTTGTTATTGTGCTTGAAGGCATACGGCCCTTCCTTAAATCCGTCAGGCAATCCTTGAATCTGCATGGGTTCTGAAGCGAGTTCTTTCATGTTCGGTTTCAATTTGGCAACTGAAATTCCGCGTCCGGACCAGTAAATATATGCTTCTCCATCTGTATCGATGAGGACGCAGGGGTCAATGCCGCCTACTCCTTTTATAGGTTCGGCTTCCGGAGTGAAAGGTCCTTCCGGACTGTCAGCGATGGCTACACCGATGCTGAATCCGCGTCTGCCTTCACCTTGGGGAGTACTGGGAAAATAGAAATAATATTTTCCGTCTTTGTACACACAGTCGGGCGCCCACATGGAGTAGGAGTCGGGCTGTACCCAGGGTACTTTGTTCTGAGTAAGGATTACACCATGGTCTGTCCAGTCGGTCAGGTTGGTCGAGGAAAATACATGGTAGTCTGCCATGCAGAACCATTCTTTCAAACGGTCAATAGGACTGGGTATGTCATGCGAAGGGTAAATATATACCTTGCCGTTGAACACTCGCGCCGTAGGGTCGGCGGTAAATTGGTCTCTGATGACCGGGTTCTGCGCCTGAAGGGTACTTGCAATAGTAATTGCCGCAGAGAATAAAAGGAAAAGTTTTCTCATGATATTATAATGTGTTACATGTTATGATGTTACAAATGTAACAAGTTCTTTCCTTTTTTCCTTATACTTTTAAATACACCTCTTGTGTTTTTAAGTAAAAAGTGCCCTATAACATAAAAAGACTTGTAATGAATAGAATACAGGGGTATTTGTGGAAATTATAAATCCCCCTTATCTACTTGATAAGAGGGGAGAAGTCCTGTTTATATACTTTTACCCATTTCGTAGGCCTCTTGCATGGCAGGAGTTCCTTTGATTTCTCCAGTGTGCCATACTCCCAGTCCATACACTATTCCCTTAACCGTAGGATTCTCCAGACAGTCGAGGAATCCTTGGAAAGTATCGATTGTGCGTAACATCTTTTTCCGGTCGTCTTCGGCCGCGGTTACGATAAAGTAAAACTCTTTGTCTGCCATCTTTGTGTATTGGCTGCAACAACGGTCTATTAAGGTTTTCATCTGTGCCGACATGGTGTAGAAGTAAACGGGTGTACTCATGACGATTACATCTGCGGCAAGCATCTTTCCGATTACTTCGGTTGCATCGTCTTTTTGAGGACAGGGCTTGCCATACAGACTACACATGCTGCATCCTGTGCAGTAGTGAATGGCTTTATCACGAAGGAAAATTTTTTCTGCATTATTGCCAGCCTTGATCGCTCCGCGCAGGAATTCATCGCAGAGTGTATCGGAGTTACCGCCGCGACGCGGACTTGATGAGAGAATCAGTACTTTTTTCATGTTTGTTTCAATGTTTTTGTTTACTGCAAAAGTAGAAAGATTTTATCAAACGGTTTGTATCTGAATCTTCGGAAGTTGTATCTTTATTACGGTTTTTGCATATGTATGCTTGAAGAAAGTTGACTGTTCAGGATACCTTTCAACTTGTATTTTCCTAAATATCGAATAACTCCTGTCATGCGATGGGAGGAGGAGGAATCAAAGGACGGAGGAAGAATAAGATAAATTAATATCCCCCGTTACCCTACATATAAGATAAATCCCTATCTTTGTGGCGCTTTTTATCTAAACAAAGATTTCAAATTAATTAAGATACAACAAAAAATGGCACAAGAAGACGTTTTTAAGAAACTCGTATCACACTGCAAGGAATACGGATTTGTGTTCCCTTCCAGCGACATCTATGACGGTTTGGGAGCCGTATATGATTATGGTCAGATGGGTGTGGAACTGAAAAATAACATCAAACAGTACTGGTGGCAAAGTATGGTGCTGCTGCACGAGAATATAGTAGGCATTGACTCGGCTATCTTTATGCATCCCACAATCTGGAAGGCAAGCGGACACGTAGATGCGTTCAATGATCCTTTGATTGATAACCGCGATTCCAAGAAACGTTATCGTGCCGATGTGTTGATTGAAGATCAACTCGCCAAATATGACGACAAAATAAACAAAGAAGTTGCCAAAGCTGCCAAACGTTTCGGTGAAGCTTTTGATGAAGCACAGTTTCGCAGTACAAATACCCGCGTGCTGGAGCATCAGGCTAAACGTGACGCTTTGCACGAACGTTTTGCCAAAGCATTGAATGATAATAACCTTGATGAATTGCGCCAGATTATATTGGATGAGGAAATTGTTTGCCCTATCAGCGGTACGAAGAACTGGACGGAAGTTCGCCAGTTCAATCTGATGTTTACCACTGAAATGGGTTCTACTTCTGAAGGTGCAATGAAGATTTACCTTCGTCCGGAAACAGCTCAAGGTATCTTCGTGAACTATCTGAATGTACAGAAGACCGGTCGTATGAAGATTCCTTTCGGTATCGCACAGATCGGTAAGGCTTTCCGTAACGAAATCGTTGCACGCCAGTTCATCTTCCGTATGCGTGAGTTTGAGCAAATGGAGATGCAGTTCTTTGTAAAACCGGGTACTGAACTCGACTGGTTCAAGACTTGGAAAGAAACCCGTTTGAAATGGCATAAGGCATTGGGCTTCGGCGATGACCATTATCGCTATCACGACCATGACAAGTTGGCTCACTATGCCAATGCTGCTACGGATATCGAATTCCTGATGCCTTTCGGCTTCAAGGAAGTGGAAGGTATTCACAGTCGTACGAACTTCGACTTGTCTCAACATGAGAAATTCTCCGGTAAGAACATTAAATACTTTGATCCGGAAACCAACGAAAGTTATACTCCGTATGTTATCGAGACCTCTATTGGCGTAGACCGTATGTTTCTTAGCATTATGTCGGCTTCTTACTGTGAGGAGCAGTTGGAGAATGGCGAGACTCGTGTTGTCCTGAAGTTACCTGCTGCATTGGCTCCGGTGAAACTGGCTGTTATGCCGCTGGTGAAGAAAGACGGCCTTCCTGAGAAAGCTCGTGAGATTATTGATAACTTGAAGTTCCATTTCCATTGCCAGTATGACGAGAAAGACAGCATCGGTAAGCGTTATCGCCGTCAGGATGCCATCGGTACTCCGTACTGTGTAACTGTGGATCACCAGACGCTGGAAGACAATTGCGTAACGTTACGTAATCGCGATACAATGCAACAGGAACGTGTAGCTATCTCTGAACTGAACAATATCATTGCAGATCGCGTAAGCATCACGTCTTTGCTGAAAACGCTGCAATAAGAAAATATTTAGCTGTCCGCCATTCGGGGTGTTACAAAGATCGGCGGATAGTGAATATAAAATAATAGTAATTCTATAATTTTTTAATTAGATGAAGAGACCGTTCTTTTTGTTTTTGCCTTTCTTGCTCTTCGTGGCAGGTGCATTCGTAGCTTGCGAAGAAGTGGAGGAGGCTGGAAAATATGATAACTGGGTGCCACGTAATGAAGCTTTTATTGATTCTATAAAAGCCGAGACCGGTAATAGCATTGTAGCTTCGTTGGAAGATGCAAAGAATATGGAAATTGGAAAACTGTATGCTATAAAAGTCGAAACTGGGGGTGTCAGTGTTGATGGTAATTCCAAGCCCCAATATGTCTATTGCAAGAAGCTATGGAAAGAAGATGGAGGAGCATACCCGCTATTTACAGACGAGGTAAGCACTTACTATTACGGTACTTTCATCACAGGGGAGGAATTTGACGGTAATTTTGACGGCTTTGGAGCAACAGACAGTAAGCTACCATTGCCTTTGTCGTCGCCCTCGTCCGAGTCATCCGAATTACTTGCCGAATCCAAGTGGCCTACGGATTTTAATTCTCCTTCTGAATTTTTTGTTTCGAAAGTAATTTCCGGATGGACATGGCCTTTGCAGTATATGCAGGTAGGCGAACGTTGGCTACTGTATATCCCTTGGCAAAGCGGATATGGTTCGAGTGGTAATTCATCCATTCCCGGTTATTCATCATTGACATTTGATGTATATTTGAAAGGAATTGTGTAGGAAAAACGAATTGATATGAATGAGAAAGGTGATAAAGTTTGCTCTTTATCACCTTTTCTGTTTATAATCAGGGACTTATCAGATGCCTTTTGTTATATCTTCTTTTTAATGGCTTTTACCCAGATTTTATAGCCTTCTTCCTTTAGATGCAGTCCGTCGGTTGTCAGATCTGCTCGTAACACATTGCTTCCTTTTTCTGTGAACAGAGGAAAGAGATTGATGTATGTCAGGCCTTTTTCTTTGGCAAGAGCTTCTAACTGTTTATTGATTTCGGGTATCATACTTGTTTTTCCCGTCAGCCTTTTATAGCGGCCGAAACTCTCGTTGATGGGAAGCAGGCTTTGCAGGTAGAGTCTGGTGTCGGGAGATTCCTTCCGAATGCGTTCTACCGTTGTGCGAATCATGCTGACAATACTGTCACTTGTCAGGCCATGGGAGATGTCGTTCACACCGATAAGGAGGAATAACTTGGCAGGATGTCCCGGCAATATTTGGTGGAGACGGTCGTATACACCCATCACTTCATCGCCGATGATGCCGCGGTTGCGTACATGCTTGTTACCGAGGCGGGCAGCCCAATTACCACCGTTTTCTGTCAGGCTGTTGCCTAACATTACGATGTCCTTGTTGCTGATAGGAGCTTCGTCCATGAACTGAATGAACCGTTTGTAGTAATGTTCTGTATATATACGCGGAGTAGGGTGCGCTTGTTCGGGGACTACATGTTGCAATGGCTGCGCAATGGTTATTTGTAGTCCGCAGAAAAGGAAAAGAAAACTTAGATATGTTCTCATAATGGTAGCAGGATTAGAGGTAAAAGATTATAGATCGTCACTCCTTAATCCGATAAGCATCTGCGGCTTTTTTCACAGAGCCATGCATGAGTAAGAGAGCTTTGGCTTTTCCATAATCAAGTCCTAATTCTTCGACCAACATACGTGTTCCGCGATCTACTAGTTTCTTGTTGCTAAGTTGCATGTTTACCATTTTGTTACCTTTTACACGCCCCAATTGTATCATTACGGAAGTGGTAATCATATTGAGAATCATCTTCTGCCCTGTACCCGATTTCATTCGGGAGCTTCCCGTAACATATTCCGGGCCTACAATCATTTCAATGGCTACGTCTGATTCCGCTGCCATTGGAGAGTCGGGGTTACTGGTGATGCAGGCTGTCAGAATCCCATGTTCGCGTGCTTCATGCAGTGCGCCGATTACGTAGGGGGTAGTACCGGATGCAGCTATGCCGATGACCGTATCTTTATCCGTAATATTGCGTTCTACGAGTTCCTCCCAACCACGTTGCATGTCATCTTCCGCATTCTCCACCGGGTTGCGTAGGGCTGTGTCACCACCGGCTATCAGGCCGATAACCAATGTTGGAGGCATGCCGAATGTCGGTGGAATTTCGGAAGCGTCGAGCACGCCAAGGCGTCCGCTTGTACCGGCACCCATGTAGAAAATACGTCCGCCCTGTTTCATGCGGGGAACTATCTGCGTCACTAACTTCTCTATTTGAGGTATTGTTTTTTGTATGGCAAGCGCCACTTTTTGATCTTCTCTGTTGATGTCTACCAGTATTTCATGGACGGACTTTTTTTCCAGGTCGTTGTAGAGCGAGGGTTGCTCTGAAATTTTTATAAACATAGGTCTATTTACTTTATGGGGGTTGTTGTTTACTATTTTATCACCTTATAGGTTACTTTCCGCTATGATATTTAATCAGTCCTTCCATTGGACTCTTAATGATAGTGCCCAACTGGATATTCATTTCCTGTGCAGCTTCTGCTAATATTGTTTTATAATAGAAAGCTACCGAACCGATAAAGTGTACTTTGCTATTACGGAAGTTCTCATATTGCATGACATTGCGTTTGAGGAATGATTTGAAACTTCCCAGTACCAGCGCATGTATGCAAGGTTCATCTATGTTCTGTGCGAGGAAAGGCGAAAGGCTCGCAAGAAAACGATTAGGAAATGGTTTGCGATAAACGTGGTCTATAATGTCGGCAGGTGTCAGGCCGAACTGTTTGAGAAATTTCTCCTTCAATTCGGGAGTCATCTGGTTTTTCAGTATATCACCTACCAATAACTTGCCCAGTACGGCACCGCTGCCTTCGTCTCCAAGTATGAATCCCAACGGGGACACATTGGAAACAATCTGCTTTCCATCATAATAGCAAGAATTGGAGCCTGTACCCATAATACAGGCAATGCCGGCCTCGTGTTGGCAGAGTCCATGAGCAACAGCAAGCATATCTGTATTGACTTCTACCTCTCTCTTTATTTGGAGATGCTTGGTAATGGCGCGGTGGACCATAGCTATTTTATCGGGAAATCCGCATCCTGCACCATAGAAATATACGGCATCCAATGCATTTGTTTTTAACTGAGGCAACAGTGATGTTGCGATCTCATTGCTGATTTCCTCTTCCGACTGAAAGAAAGGGTTAATTCCTTTCGTGGATATCTGTTGGATGGGTTGTCCGTTTTCTACAACACACCAATCGGTTTTTGTAGAGCCACTGTCTGCTATTAGAATCATATCTTTATAGTTGTTTGGTTATTAGTGATTGATGATTAATGATGGGTGGTTAGTGGCTGATAGCCAATTGCTGATCACACATCACCAATTGTTATATTTTTATATAAATCTTCCGTTTGTAGAGCTGGTAGCCGATGCACCAGTTTATGCCGACGAACAACAGCGCATAGGCCAGTGAACCGCCGGTTTCACCGAATATCGGCATCAGCAATATCTTATATAGGAATGTGTGTATACTGATGCTGCTTTCTCCCCATGGGAAACAGATGCTGCCGAAGAGAATACTAAGCACGCCTCCCAATACATACATGAACAGGGGATTGACGCCGAATGATTCGAAGAACAGGCTCCATTTCTTATAGCCTTTTACATCGATAATCCAGATGAGCAGTGCCAGAAAGCTGGAAGCCAACCCGCATGTTGTGAGAACGAAGGTAGGCGACCAAATCTTTTTGTTGATTGGGCATCCGTAACTCAACAAGAAACCGGAGAATGTAAGGATAGTGCCTACTAAAAACAATTTGATGAGATGTGAGTTGAGCATGCTTTCACGATCTTCATTGGCTTTGCCCCCTTCGAGCATCATGCGTCCCACACAGAAGCCCAGCAGTACATGGGCTATGGCGGGAATGGTACTTAAGAGGCCTTCCGGATCGATGCCGTTGTCCTTGTACATGTGTGCTGGGGTCAGGATAGTGCGGTCTACGATAGAAAGTATGTTCGTATCGTTATAGGCAAATCCATTGCCACATAGCAATAGGATGAAATATCCTGTCAGAAGAGTGGCGATAAGATACGGGATGTTTTTGTGCTTCATGGTCAGGGCAATGATAGCGGTAGCGCCATAGCAGAGAGCCAGACGTTGCATGACACCCAGAATACGGATACGGTCGAACGTCCATACGGATTCCCATAGTTGCGTGCCGAAACTGATGCCTTCGGTGGGAGAGGTCCAATAATAGCAGAACTTCGAGAACCAGCCGATAGCCATACCAATGAGGAAGATAAGTATGGTGCGTTTTAAGATTTTTATGCCGACGGCATGACTGAATTCAAAATTATATTTCTTCAAAGAAATGTACGTGGAAATCCCCATGATGAACATAAAGAAAGGGAACACAAGGTCGGTGGGGGTAAGGCCGTTCCATTCCGCATGGCGCAAGGGGGCGTAAATATGTGCCCATGTGCCCGGATTGTTGACCATGATCATTCCCGCAATGGTGACTCCCCGGAGGATGTCAAGGGCAAGAATACGTTTGTTTGTTTTTACTGCATTACTCATAATTTCAGGTGTGTTAAGTTAGTCTTGGGTTGTTGTCAAAGGTTGTGTGCATTGATCTACGAGGTAGGCAATGGACACATATGGGATACCGGAGTTGGTTGTCAGTCCGATTTCACAGGTGCGGCTGTTGGAGTAACCGATGCCGATGCCGGCAGCCTCTATCTGTGGACGGAGCTTACGCAGGGCGTAGGCATTCAGTTCGGGATACGTGAAGCCTCGGTCGCCGGCAAAGCCGCAGCAACCTACTTCTTCCGGCACGATGACCTTTGTGGAGCAGAGCCGTGCCAGGGCTATGATTGTATCGGCCAGTCCCATTTTACGCATGGAGCACGTTATGTGGACTGCTATGGGTCGGTCAATGGGAGTGAATGACAGCTTGTCGCGCAGGAATGTGTATATGAACTCTGCCGGTTCATAAAGTTTCATTTTTTGAATGGTGCTGCGCATGCGGTGCAGACATGGGCTTTGGTCGCACAGGACAGGGTATTTCCCTTCTTCGCTGGCTTCCCAAAGCGCTGCTTCCAGTTCGGTTGTTTTGCGGTTGGCTATGTCGAGCATGCCTTTGCTCTCCCAGATTGTGCCGCAACAGAGCTTTTCCATGTTTTTAGGGAAGATGACTTCGTAACCGCCTTTTTGGAGCAGGGCGATCATTTTGTTGACCAGCGGCTGTTCCACAGGAGATTTCTTGGGCAGCCCCATCGTTTGGTTGATGCAACTGGGGAAGTAGACTACTTTATTTCCGGCTTTTAATTCTTTAGGTTTGAATTTGTAGGGCTTTGGCATTGCCGGAGTCCATAGGGGGATGCCGAGGGCATTGTGCATGCCTTTGGTGATACTGCTCATCGCTTTTGTTCCCAAAATGGAATGGCCGAGGTCTGCCAGTCCTAATATAGGTCGCAGTGCGCTTTTGATACCTGCAAAATGGTTGGCGGCAAAATTTCCGGCTTTATAGCCTAAACTGCCTTGCGGTAATTCTTCCTGGCGGATGATGTGCGTAAGGTCACCAGTATTGATTCCCATAGGGCAAGACATGGAGCACAGTCCGTCTCCGGCACAAGTCCGGTTTCCGGGGTAGAGATATTGCTTTTCCAACAAGGCCAGACGTTCAGGAGCATCGCCATTCTGCCGGAGACGGGCAATCTCTCTTTGCAGTACGATGCGTTGTCGCGAGGAAAGGGTGAAACCGCAGGAAAGGCAGTTCACTTCACAAAAGCCACATTCAATGCAGCGGTTCACTTTGGCAGCAGGGCTTTTCGCATCTAAGGGTATGAGAGGAAGCGGTTTGAAGTTCTTTATATGGCATTTCGGGTCATCATTGAAGATAACGCCCGGATTCAACAAGCCCTGTGGGTCAAATAGCTTTTTAACGGCTTTCATTACTTCGTAGGCGGAGTCTCCCCATTCGTAACGAACAAAGGGAGCCATGTTGCGTCCTGTACCATGTTCCGCCTTCAGAGAACCATCGTATTTGTCCACCACCAATGTTTTGACATCGTTCATCAGCTCCTCGTAACGCTTTACTTCGGCGTCACTGCCAAAGGACTGGTTGAGGATGAAGTGATAGTTACCTTCCAACGCATGTCCATATATACAGGCGTCTTCGTAACCATGCCGGGCGATGAGTTGCTGTAACTCGGCGGTTGCCTCGGGCAAATCTTCGATGTGGAAAGCCACATCTTCGATGAGACAGGTTGTTCCCGGTTTTCGCGTTCCGCCTACGGAAGGGAAGATACCGGAACGGATAGCCCAGTATTGTGAATATTCCTCGGGCTTGTCTGTGAAGCGTACAGGCGTATAGGTTCGGAAGTGAGAGAGACAATGTTCTATTGCACCGATATTCCGTTTCAGTTCTTCGTCTGTGCAGGCTTTGGTTTCGGTCAGTACGGCAGTCAGTCCGGTTTCGTCTCCCGGTTCTATGCCGGGCAGGGGAGATGAACATATTTCTCCTCTGTATTTCAGGAATATGGGGTCGCTGACCGATGCCAGGGACTTCCAATCCAGTAGTTCTGCTCCTTTTACAATCCACCCGCCGTTGTTGTCCGTCAGCTTCTTCATGGCCACTACGGCACGACAAGCGTCTTTTATAGTCTTGAAGTAGAGCATGGCGCTTGCCTTACAGGGATAGTCGTACTCTGTTTTCATGGTGACTTGCGAAAGGAATGCCAATGTTCCTTCCGAACCGACCATAAGGTGAGCTATGATATCGAACGGATCGTCAAAGCGGATGAAAGGAAGGAGGTTCAGTCCTGTTACGTTCTTGATGGAATATTTGTAATGAATACGCTCGGATAGTTTTTCATCGGCGCGTACTTCATCGCGAAGCGTACAAATCCGGCGCAAGAAATCGCGGTGTGCCACTTCGAATGCGGCGCGGCTGACGGCATCTCCGGTGTCAAGCACCGTTCCGTCTGCCAAAATAATACGGGCGGAAAGAAGCACCTTGTCACTGTTGGCGTGTGTGCCGCAGTTCATGCCGGAAGCGTTGTTCATGACGATACCGCCCACCATGGCGCTTTTGACGGAAGCTGGGTCCGGAGCGAACTTCCTCCCGAAAGGGGCTAACAGCTCATTGACCCGTTGACCGATGATGCCGGGTTGCAGGGTAATTTCCTCATGGTCGGCGGAAAGGCTGTATTGTTCCCAGTGTTTGCCGGCTACGATGAGTATGGAGTCACTGATGGCTTGTCCGGAAAGGCTGGTTCCTGCCGCTCGGAAAGTTACGGGCAGGTGGTGGTGGCCGGCTAGTTTCAGTAATCGGGAAATCTCTTCTTCTCCCTCCGAGCGGATTACGATTTGCGGGATGAGGCGGTAAAAACCTGCGTCCGTTCCCCATGCCAGTCGGCGGAGTTCATCGGTGTAGATCCTTTCTTGCGGGATGAACTGTTTCGCTTCCTGCAGGAAAGCCATGTAGTTACTCTGTTTCATAACGTATAATTTGTTACTGTCATGCATGTTTCCGTATACTCTCGTCGGGATGTGCTGTGAAGCGCATTTGCGGAGTGAAGGATTCAGTATACGACTGAAATGCATTCAGGATCATATCAATTTGTATTCAGTTTTGCTTGTCAAACTATTTGTATAAATAATATGGTTTCGACAGTTTGCGGAAGTCTTCGACATCCTTATACCAATACTCCCGGATATCCTCCCACCGGTTGCGCTTGCTGAACCGTTCGCGTATCTGTTTGGAACCGCTTACTTTATCGAACATGGCAAACCGGCCTTTGTCTGCATGGTCGAAGACGGCACGTTCGGGATAGAGGGCGGCTACTTTCTCCATGACGAGAAACTGTATTTCACTGAGTGGAGCTTTGCCAAAGTCCATAATGTGCACCTGCACACCTTGCAACAGTTCGCCTTTGCCTACGGAGTAGAACGGTTTCAGATACATAGGCCGGAAGATAACACCCGGTACGCCCAGGCTGTTCAGGCTTTTGGCAAGTTTCTCCGCTTCCACCCATGTAGCGGCAAACATCTGGAACGGAATCGTATAACCTACTCCGATAGACATGTAGTCTAACTCGCCTAAAATTCCGCTGACAGGATAGAAAAATGCGGAATGTGGATGTGGGATGTGCGGGGATGAAGGAACCCATTGCAAGCCGGTCTGTGTGTAGTCCATTTTGCGCTTCCAGCCTTTCATTTTTACAACCTGCAGTTTGCATTGCTTTCCGTCTTTCAGCATCTTCTCTCCATTCAGCAGTAAAGCCAACTCACCGCAAGTGAGCCCGTAAAGATACGGAATTTTGAATTGGCTGACAAACGAAATGCAGTCATCTTCTGTCAGATTGCCTTCAATCTTCAACCCGCCTACGGGGTTGGGGCGGTCCAGTACAATAAATTCTTTTCCGTTTTCGGCGGCAGCTTCCATGGCAAGTCCCATCGTGCTGATATATGTGAACGAACGGCAACCGATGTCCTGTATGTCATATACCAGTACATCGATGTCTTTCAGCATTTCCGGGGTCGCTTTGCGTGTCTTGCCGTAGAGGGAATAAACGGGCAGCCCGGTGGAGGGGTCTTTTATGTCGGTCACATGGTCGCCTGCATGTACATCGCCGCGCACGCCATGTTCCGGACCGTAAAGGGCTACGAGGTTCACGTTCGGTGCTTCATGCAGAATGTCTATGGTGGACTTTAACTTGTTGTCTACTCCGGTAGGATTGGTAATCAAACCTACGCGTTTCCCCTCCAGGCACTTGAAGTTCTGTTCTTTCAGCACCTCAATGCCGGTTTTGATTCTTATCTTCTGTGCTTGTGCCATACTGCCGCAAAGGAGGCAGAGCAAGCAGGCTATAATTGTTCTTTTCATAAGCATGTATTCTGAATTAGTTATGTTGTTTGTATCCGTCACTCTTCATAATCATTTTTTTCCGTATTCCGGATCAATCCTTCTGTCTGCAAAAATTGTGACTATTACGGTGGCGACACAGCAGATTATCACCATCCAGAAGAAGTTGATGTAGCCGATTGCTTCCTGAATATACCCTGCAAACATACCCGGAATCATCATACTCAATGCCATGAATGCGGTGCAGATGGCATAATGGGATGTCTTGAACTCACCTTCGGAGAAGTACATCATATAGAGCATGTAGGCTGTGAATCCGAATCCGTAGCCGAATTGTTCGATAGCAATAGCCGTTGATATGGCAAACAGGTTTTCGGGCTGGCAAACAGCCAGGTAAACGAAAGTCAGGCAGGGGAGCGTCATACATGCCGCCATCCACCAAATGGACTTCTTTAATCCTATGCGCGATGCGAACAGTCCTCCGAGGATGCCGCCCAGAGTGAGAAAAATTACTCCGATAGTGCCATATACGATGCCCACTTCTGCCGTAGATAGCCCTAAGCCTCCCACTCCTTTGGCGGCAACAAGGAAAGGCATGCACATCTTGATGAGGAATGCCTCGGGCAGACGGTAGAGCAGCATGAATACGATGGCAAGCAACACGCCCGGTTTGGTGAAATAAGTGGCGAATGTACGGCCGAATTCTTTGAAGATGGCCTTTGCACTGGCTGTTCCCGGCGCCAGTACCGATTTGTCGGAAGCCGGTTTGGGGATTGCAAAGAGGTGATAGAAACTTACTGCACTGAACATGACGGCTGTAACCAGCATCGTGATGGTCCATGACAGTGGGATATTGTCGTATTTCAATTCGATAGCGCCGGCAATGGCTACGAGCACTCCTTGTCCGAAAATGGACGCGAGACGATAGAACGTACTGCGGATACCGACGAATTCTGCCTGTTCGCCCGACTTTAACGCCAGCATATAGAATCCGTCCGCTGCAATGTCGTGTGTGGCGGAGGCAAATGCCGTAATGATGAACAGTACCAGGGTAATGGTGAACATGCTGATAGGAGTCGTTCCGGCTGCCATGGTCGCTTCGTCCGGACGTGGAATGGTCAGGGTCAGCAAGATAAAGGCTATCGACATCAGTATCTGCATGGAAACAACCCACCATCTTTTGGTCTTGATGATGTCCACAAACGGGCTCCAGAAGGGTTTGATAGTCCAGGGTAGATACAGCAAGCTGGTAAACAGCGCCATGTCTCCGTTGGGAACACCCATTTTGGCAAACATCAGTACTGAGATGTTATTCACGATAAAATAAGGGATGCCTTGTGCAAAGTACAGGGTGGGCACCCATGCCCAAGGGGATATTTTCTTGATATTATTCATTCTGTTGGTTGTTTTTCGGTTATTAGATTAGTCATATAGTTTGTCAATAGTGGCACCGGTATAGTAGTGCAGCAGTATCGCGTCATATTGATATCCCTGCTCTCCCATTACGGCAGCGCCTATCTGGCAGAGGCCCACGCCATGCCCCCAACCGGCTCCTGTGAGGATAAAACGTCCGGGTATACCTTCCGCCGACAGTTCTGCCCGGTCTATGACAAAGGCGGAACTGTAAAGGTGTGAAGGAGACAGGGTGCGTCGGATCTCTAACTCTTTGCCGATAGTACGTGTCTTTTTGGTCCCGACGATTTTCAGCTTCCAAAGGCGTCCGGAAGTGCCGCGGGCCACAGGAACAAGATCGATTATCCGCCCGTAGTCAACTCCGGAACGTTTCAGGATGAGGGCGGAGAGCTCGTCCTGAGTATACTCTACTTTCCAGCGGTAGAAATCTGTGGTTTCCTGGTCGTAATTGTTGAGAACCTGCGACAGGATTTTCTTGTCCGTAGTGTTGCAAAATGATTCGGGAGAGGTGCGTATCCAGCGGTCGGCTTCGGCTTCCTGTGTCAGGTCGGGCAACTTGGAAACGAGTTTTCCGCTTCCTGCCAAATAATCACGTTGTTTGGCGAGGTAAGGGCGTCTGGTGTCTTCCCAGCAATATTGAAATTCTTCGAAGATACCGCCGCAGCATTTGGAGAAACGGGCGTCGCAGATATTGCCTTCCGAAGTAAGCACCTGTCCGCGGGTAGCAGCTATCGCCTGCCTGACTATGTCGGTAGAGGCGCGGGTAATTCCCTGATAGCGTTGGCAGTGATCGTCTGCACATACATCGAAATGGGTATGGTCTTCGCGGTCGTACCAGCGGATTAATTCCTCGTCGGTTTGGGTGAAAGCGGAATAACCGGTGTGTGCTTCTGTGATTTCCTTGTTCTTCCGTATCTGCGCCAATAGCCAACTGCGTGAAATGACAGCGTGTGCTTTCAGCAGTTCTAAGGAAGCTGTTGCACTCATTTCGCTGGAAATGACACTCGTCAGATAGTCTTCGATATGGATGACATTGATGCCTGTTAATTTGCCGTTTTCCACAATAATTTTCAAAGAACCAGAAAAGCGTTGGTCTTCTTTGCGCTCCCAGTGGAAGTTTATGCCGATAGTCACGTCCAGCAATTCAAAGGCGGCAGTTTCTTCCAGAGGTTCAAACAACAATTCATCATATTGCCGGCCGTTCCAAAGGATTCTTCCTTCGTTATAGGTGACGACTTGTTTGCCACAGACTTCCTTACCGGATGTGTGGTAGGGGGTCAGTAGGATGAACTCTATCTGCGGCTCGAATAATATACCGACTTCTACTTTAGGTTCTTTCATATTCGTCTGTTTATAAAGAATAACGATGTTATATTTGTTCTTTGATACGTTGCCGTACCTTTTGGAAATCTGTGGGCGAAAGGCATACTTCACCTAATATTTGTGCGATGTCCTCTGCCGTTATTTTGATGAAATCTTTTTCGACGGGAGTGATGAATACACCGCCTAAATCAACGGATGCAGGACTGCTTAGCAGATTTGCGTCTCCTTCGGCTGTGTAACAGGCCGGACGGTGTTTGGCGCGGGGAAAGATGAAAACAATCCATTTGCCGGTTTCGTACATTCCGAGAACGTTCATCATCGGTTCGTCCTCACCAGGTTGTATGTCCAAAGAGTGATAGACGATGTCGAACAATTTAATTGCAGTTTTCCGGTCGGCAGACTCAATAACAAGCGTAGTGCGTGGGGTGTCGTTCAGGTGCCAAAGGGTGGCTTGACCGTAATCCGCTACTTTGCCTGCCACCAGCTCTCGCCAGCTTTGCTCAATGGGCATGAAGCCTTTGTTGCCAGCTTGGAAATGTGCATGGTCGGGAGCGGAAGCGCCGCATTTGGGGCCGTTGTAAAAGATTGTATAATCAGTCAACTGTTGTGCCAGATCCAGCATATCGCCGAAACGGGGGGATATGCGTTGATTCACATGCGCCGTTTCCGGTATCGTCAAATGACGGGGAAATATAGGAAACGGATTGACTAATATATTATAGTGCCCTTCAAATGGAATACCTTTTTGCTCTGCCGGCAAATTGGCGGGGCAGAGAAAGCATTTCCGCTCCTTTATGGACTTGGCATCTACTTTGGCTCCGGAAGACACGATACGTGCCGGATTGAACTGAACCTTGTAGAGAATCCCGTTTACATTCAGTTCTTTCACCTGTACCCCGGAAAGGGCGGCGTAGTTGTTACGCGCCGTTTCCCAGGAAACAAGTTGCTCGGTCAGAAGATTGTGTATGGTCTGGTTCATAGATTATTTCTAGTTTTTCTTGTTCATTGCTACACGCGCCTGCAATTCCCAAGTGCGGATGCGGTCTTTATACAAGTTGTGTCCGTTCATTTTAACGACATCCAATGAAGCGTCTGAGTTGTCATCCCAGCGGCGGCAGAGGTAAACGACTTCGTAGACACGACCTATCTGGTATCGGCGGGAGAAGTTCAACCCCAAAGCATAGTCTTCACCATAGCTTGTATTGGGCACTTTAACTTCACGCAACACCGGAGTATAGAATGCACGCGGTGCACCTAGCCCGTTGATGCGCAGGGCATTGTTCCGCCCGTTGTGCGGTGTCCATTCCTTGTGGTCGATAATGCCCGGTGCAATCATATTCATATTGAAGTCCGTCATCATGTAGGTACCCACTACCATAGCACAGTTCTGTTCGTAGAAAGCGCGTACCATTATAGCCAACGTATTTTCATTGGCGTATACGTCGTCGCTGTCCAACTGTATGGCAAACTTTCCGCATTTGGGATGGTGTACGCCCATGTTCCAGCAACCACCGATACCGAGATCGTTGCGTTCGGGGATTATATGGATGAGGCGTTCATCGTTTTTGAACTCGTCGATGGCTTCTGTGGTTCCGTCTGTGGAGTGGTTGTCAATAATGATGAGGTTGAACTTGAAGTCTGTCTTCTGACTTAGAACGGAACGGATAGCATCGCGAATGGTGCGGATGCGGTTGCGTACGGGGATGATGACAGATGCCTCGTACTCGAAGTTGCCGGCAGAAAATTCTATTTGCTTGAATTCCGGTTCCAGATAACCGCCTATTTCTTTCAGGTGTTCCGTACATGCTTCTTCCATTTCAATCTGACGGTTACGGTTCTTCGGATCGACATAGTCAAAAATCTTTTCGCCGCTTTTGCGCGTATCATTTTCCACCTCGCTGTACAGGTATTCGTTGATGTGCACAAGATCTGCATTTTGGCTCAACTTCAGGCGTAAGTCGTAGAGACCGGCAAAGTTATACTCGGATGTTATGCGTCCGGCTGCCTCTTTTAGTCTGGATGTATTGAAGAGCAGTACTGAACCGAAGTTGAAATCATCCCTTAGCGAGCCGAACTGGTAGTCTATGACAGGGGCATTGGTTTGTTTGCCACCGGCTATCTGATAATGGTCGGCATATACCATTCCCGCATCCGAATCTTCGGCGATGTGCATCATGCGCTCCAGTGCAAACATTCCCAGTTCAAGAGTGGTCTCTTTGGTATAGAGCAATGTATATTCCGTATTCGCTTTTTGTGCTATGGCTTTCATGGTAGCGCTGCTATGAGGCATGTCTACAACTAAAAGTTCGCAACCGGGCAGCGGTTCAAGGGTAGAGTCTGTTGTTACCAAGTGGATATTTCCAACGAGACCGGTAATCTGTAATCCTTGTACTGTCTTTTCAGCTTGTTCTTTTCCTGCGTAGGGAATAAAGCAATCAATCTTCTTCATATCTGTAAGGTGTTATTTTTTATTTTTGGTTCTTATTTTTTTATTTTGAATTTAAGTAACCCTGCCTCTCCTCCGGTGGCGGTGAACAGTATCCGGTTACCGCTTAGCGGCACTACGGTGCTTATAAGGGAGTTACCTATTTTGTGTTTCCACAATACTTTTCCGGTCTTAGCCTCCAATGCGAAGATAAGACCTTCTTTTGTGCTTCCAAATACGATCCCATCTTTTTCGACCTGCATGGAAGGTGCGTGCTCGTAGCCGAATCCGACATTGGATGCCCATAATTCATGCGGGTGGCTGCCTTTGGTGGAGTAGCAGACGATACTGTCGTTCATCGTTTTGCTGTAAATGCGTTCTCCATCTTCGGACAATCCTATCGTTTCGCGTACCATAGACTGGAAGGTGCGCCATACGGTATTGCCTGTTTCTATCTCAATGGCAGTCATGGCGCGTTGCGGGTCGGTGATGAATACTTTCCCCTCTGCGGCTACCGGCCATACGGCTGCCGGAGAAAAGTGCATGCGGGTCAGTCCGCCTGTCCATTTCCATAACTCCCTGCCGTCTGCCTTATTCAGCGCATACAAAGTGTTGTCCCATGCACCGAAGATGACTTTGCTGTCCGTCACCAGAGGTTTGGTTTCAATGTAACCCTTTACACCTGTAAAAGTCCACTTTATCTCTCCGTTGCAGGTGTTGATGGCGCGAAAGGTATGGTCGCTGGCGCCTATATAGGCAGTGCCGTTGTCTATGGTTACTGCCCCCAATACGGGTTCGGAGGTTTCCACTGTCCACAATAAGTTTCCGTTTTGAGCATTCAGACCGTATATTTTGCAGTCTGCGGAACCGAAAACAACAATCCCCTCGCTGACAGCGGGTGTTCCGACGATTCTTTTTCCGGACTGGAAACGCCATAGCGCCTTGCCGTCTTTAAGAGCATAGGCGGTCAGGTATCCCATGTCGTCACCGATGAAGACTTTATCCTTTTCTACAGCTGGCGAGCAATAAATGCCGACTCCGGTTTTTGTTATCCATTGTTCTTTCACCTGCGGATATTCTTTGTTTACGGAGAAGTCCGGATATTTTTCGGCTTTCCCATTGCGCTCGTAATACGATTCTGTCAGGGAGAAACCTGCCCATTGTTTTTTCGGCTCTCCGATACGTTGTGTATAGACGCGAATGGAGTCCTTGGTTATCTCGTAGATGCCATAACCCGGTTTCCCATCCTTGTCACGCAGGTTGCTGCGCATTAATACTCCCGGAATACCGTCATAACGCAAATCGCGGTTACGGTGATAGTGTCCGCCGATGAATAGGCGTATGTTATACGGACGTACGGCATCTGTCACCTCATACCAGTTATCCACATCGCCTTCTATCATTGGGTAGTGGGTCACAAGTATTACAGGCTTGTTCTGTTGAGGATCTCCGGTGTTGTATTGATTCATTCTTTCCGTCATCCAACGGATATCCTGGGGAACGACATGCCCGTATGCCATACGCATCAGGGGCCCGGAGTTAAAACCTAAAAATAAGAATCCTTTGTGTTCGAAATCGAACCGTTCGCCACCGAAGATTTCTCCGAAGGCGGTACAGCCGGAATCGCTCCATTTGGTTTCATGGTTGCCCAGTGCCACATAGTATTTCACTTTCAGCAGGTCAAGGCATGATTTTACTTTTTCCATAGTGGCACGATCGCCTTCCTCGGTGATGTCTCCTGTTACTAATACAAAGTCGATGCTGTCTGTGGCATTTATCTGTGCGATAGAACGCAACAGGTCTTCGGTAGGGTTGGGGTTGCTTGGACTTAGATGAATGTCCGTCAATTGTGCGAAGCGGAACGCTATTTGTTGCGCCTGCGCCATAAACGGCAGCAGGCACACAAGCAGGGCACTGATGAATAGTCTTCGGTTCATAGATGATGATTGGTTTTATAATTTTTCTTTTTACTTTTTGGTATTGCTGTCGAAAAACGTCATAATGGCGTTCATCAGATATTCTCTTTCTTCCGTAGTACGCAGTGACTCGAAAGGAAAACCTAATACGCAAGTCTTATAACTGCCTTGATAGGCTACGCCGGCGCTCAGGTTATTTTCCGGGTAACGCATGATTGTATATGCTCCTTCCGTAGCAGGTTCAATAGCATCGGGAGATTCTACGACGTAAGAATCAGAGTTCAGCTCATTGTAATAGGTATAGTTTCCTGTAAGGGAGGGGAACGGGGAAGTTACGCACTTCACCTTGCCCATAATGGCTGCTTGTCCCGCACGCCACTTATATTTCAGGACTTCCATTGCAAATTTCTTATCTTCTTCTTTGGCAGTAATAAGGCGGTTATCCCATAGGTCTGTCCCTACGTATGCTCCGGATATGAAGATGTTGCCGCCCTGGTTGCAGTAGGCCGTAATACATTCTTGCATCGGTTTGCTGAATGTTTTGAACTCCAGAGGTTTTACTCCGCCTCTACCTATCTTGGTTTGACATTCTTTGCCGAGGATAAGATCGGTGTATTTATAATCGTCCAAGGTTATTTGCCCATCTTCAACAGCTTCGTCGCTGCATGACACAAAGGAGTAACCTGCCTTCAGTATGGCAGTTCCATGCAGGGCCGGATAATCGAACGTGTTTCCGGCGATGACCTGTGTCTCATAATTACTGTAACTGTCACCGAAACCGGACGCGTCATCATCCATCCAGGGGATGGAGCGACGGTACTCTTTCATTTTTCCTATATAACTGATGTCTTTGATGTAGGGCACTCCATGGTCTAATTCATCCAGAAAGCCGGCAAGCAATGTATCTGCCGGAGGGGCAGCGACAAAATCAGCGGGTGCACTGATGCGGTCAAACCCATTCACTACCAATACGGTCCCTTTGCTGTTGAAAGCCTGCCCTGCCGAAAGTATTTCGGAGGGGAAACTTTCACCACCTTTGTTGAGGGCGGTTACTTTGTAGCTGCATACAACACCCGCCGGAAGCGTGGTGCGATAACTGTTTTTATCTACTACTACGCCGTTGTCAAAGTCGCCGTTGCCGGTACGGGTGTAGACAATGTATTTTTCGGCATTGGCTGTCGGTTCCAATGGATCGGCTACTGCTTGCCAGGTTAGTTCAATCTCATTTTCACTTATCATACGCAGGGCCATGTGGTCGACCGGTAAAGGCTGCACGATATAGTTCGTGCGGTATTGTGAGCAGAGGAACTGCAACATTCCTTTGTAGATGGCGCGGCTTACCGTAAAGCGAAAACGCGGATCAAGCCCGTATCGCATATCTGCGAAATTCTGGTGGGAAAGTAACTCAAGCAGCATAGTCGGCACTTGGGGTACACGCGCTTCGTAATACGATTGATTCCATTTTCCGCGGCGTGTCCATTGGGGTTCGTAAAGAGTGCGGATATCGCGCACGATATTGGACTGAATCAGGTCCGTCAAATCATGTGAGAGATAGCGTGACGCGCCGTTGGCGAACACCCCCTTGTAGGAGTCAGTTTGGTAAATGCCGAGTGTTCCGATGATGGAGTCGTTGAGTGTGGTTCCGGCATCCGAATGGAAGGCGAATGCCATATCTACCGGAATGTTCAGACCTCTTTCTGTGGGATTGGCAGCAGAACCACCGGCGAAATAGTTCACCCATATAGCGCGGCTTTTATAATCATCTGTGTAATCATTCTTACCCTGACTTTCCGAATACACACTGTCCGGGATGCCTGCCCATTGCATCCAATAACGGGCGGCTTCGCAGAAACGCGGATAGCCGCTTTCCTGATATATGGCTGTATAGGGTGACTGATGTGTGGTTTTAGTCTGTTTGGTTTCATCCGATGAATTGGCGGTTTTATCGGAGCTTTTCAGATTATCCGTAGCACCTTCTTCCGAAATGCGACGGGCAATGTTACCCATGCCGCCGCCTATTTTGATCGCATCGGCTGTCACTGTTTGTCCGGCTTTGGCGGAACGATTGCTCAAGGTTACTTTGTATGCATTATCCTGTCCTGCATCGAAACCGAAAGTGCCTAAATAAATCCAGGTACCACCGCCCATCTGCTGGTTGACTTTGAACTGGGATGCTCCGCCTTTATGGTGGACGGTGTAGAGGGCGTCATCACTGCTGTTCGGGACGGTATGATAGGATACATAGACTGCGTATTGTCCGTCCCGGGGAATTTCGGGTATCCATTCGGCAACGCTTTCTTTTCCTTTCTTAATAGTCTCTATGGTGCGGAATGTTCCTTCTTTAAATGGATTCTCAAAATCGGTGTATAACGGGCGTAGATGTGCAAAACCTTTTCCGACACCTTGCATCCAAGGCTTGTCGGTTACCTTTTCCGTATAAATGGAGCGTGTATTGAGGCAACCGTCGTTATCAATAATGATTTCGGCAGTCTGGCAGTCACGCTCACGTGGAATCAGCACATTGGCTCCGGCATTTTCCAGCATCGGGACGAGGTAGGGGAGAACAAAACTTTGTGTATACAGGTCCTCCACAGTCTGAAGACAGCGGGCGCGTTGCCACTCCCAACGGTCTAGTTTCGGCTCATAGTAGAAACCATGGCTTTGCCATAAGGCTATGTGGCGATTCTGCAATCCGTTAGTGGGCGTATAGGGTCTGGATACTTTGGTCACCAAAGGCTTTTTCACTTCTTGGCTGAATACCAGGGCTTTTTTATCTCTTTTTGAACGAAGCGCCTGAGGTATCAGTTCTTCAATACAGTGTTTATTGGTATGTAACTGCAATCTGTATTTTGTAAGTTCGGCCGGTAACAAGGCGCTGATTCCTTGATAAATCTCTGCCACGTTATTTTCCCGGAAAGGAATGTAGGAACAGTTCATGTTGGCAAACAGTTGCAGAGCATTACCCTTTATGGCAACGGAGTCAATCGTGATGTGTCCTATGGATACCTCTTTTCGCGCGGTAGCATCCAGAAATTTTCCTATTTCTTGGCGGATTTCTGGAGAGAGTTCTTGCGCGCCGCCCGTATGGGGGATAAGGACGGCGACAAGCATACTGAATAAAAAGTGAAGTCTTACACTCATGATGATGACGTATTAAGTTAAATGTTTTTCTTGTTTTTTCTTATCAATATGCAGAGTCCGATGAATGTGAACAATGCGTTGAATATGAGTAACTCATAGCTGAACTGATAACCGTTGAACCATGCCTCCGAATTCTTTTGCAGGATAAAACAGAGAAACGGGGAAGCGACAGCTACTGCCGGTATATATTTATCATGCACTTGCTGCTTCATAAAGATGCCGAAGGCAAACAGACCCAGGATAGGACCGTATGTGTAGCTTGCCAGAATATATACGGCATCGATTACGCTGGTATTGTTCAACAGATTGAACACAAAGATAGTGACCCCCATTATTACGGCCATTCCCACGTGCACCCGTTTCCGGATTTTCACAACCTCTTCTTCCGTCTTGCCTTTCGTGCCTAGAATATCTACGGTGAAAGACGTTGTGAGTGCAGTCAATGCAGAGCCGGCTGCCGAATAGGCGGAGGAAATCAGTCCGATGATAAACAGAATACCTACAATGGCAGGGAAGTAATTCCCGGTGGCGATTATGGGGAAGAGTTTATCGCTTTTATCCACTTGTATGCCTTGGCTGTCGGCAAATGTGTAAAGCAACACACCTAGCATCAGGAACAGCAGAATAACGAAGCACTGTGAAATGATGCTGGTGATCATATTCTTTTGCGAGTCTTTGAAGTTTTTACAACTGAGATTGCGTTGCATCATATCTTGGTCTAATCCAGTCATGGCTACCATGGTGAACGCTCCGGCGAAAAACTGCTTGAAGAAATATTGTTTGCTGTTGATGTCATCGAAAAAGAAAATGCGGGACATGTCACTGTCGGCAATCGTGCTTATTATGCTTGTAAAAGACAGGTTCAGGTCGGAAGCTATGTAACAGATGCATAACACCACAGAGACAACAAGGCAAAAAGTTTTCAAGGAATCTGTCCAGATAAGTGATTTCACTCCACCGCGGAATGTGTACAGCCATACCAATGCTACGGTGATAGCCACATTTAGAATAAACGGCAGGCCAAACGGTTCAAAAACCAGTAATTGCAAGGTCAGGCAAACCAGGAATAAGCGTACTGCTGCTCCCAGCATTTTAGAGATAAAAAAGAACCACGCTCCGGTGTGGTATGAAGACATTCCGAAGCGGTTCTCCAAGTATTCATAAATGGAAACCAAATTCATCCGGTAGAACAATGGTGTCAAAATAAAAGCAATGATTAACTGCCCGGCTACGAAGCCCAATACCATTTGTAGATATCCGAAACTACTGGAAGCAACCATGCCGGGTACAGACACGTATGTCACTCCCGATATGCTGGAACCAATCATTGCAAAGGCTACCACATACCAGGATGACTTGCGGTTGCCTACAAAGAAACCCGCATTGTCTGCTTTTCTACCGGCAATGTAGGATACTGTGAACAGTATTATAAAATAGGCGGCAATAGTAATGATAACGGATAGTGGATTCATTATGGAGCTTGGGTATTAGTATTTACAGGTTAATCAGTAATTATTTTCTATGGATGGTTATTCTTTGTAGAGCAAATAGGGCTTCCTTTGCTCTTTGAACCTTTCCACATCGCCTTTCCAACAGCTTTTAATTTCTTCCGCGCTCTTTCCGTCTTTTATCATCTTCCGGACATAGTCTGTGCCTACCAGCAGTTCGAAGAAAGGGCGGAAGAAATGATCGCCCATATTCAAGTTTTTATAAGCATCAATTATATAGCTCAGGTCTACTCCTCGTTTCCAGATTTCCTCATCGCTCATATTGCTGAGATTTACGCCATGGCATAGCTTGTTCAGCTGGGGCGGATTCTTAGCTCCGGGAACGCTTTTGGGCGTGAAGCTGTAAGTGTAACCTGTCATATTAGGGTGGCCGTATATTTGGAAGGGGAGGGAGGTGCCTCTCCCCAAACTGACGGGAGTTGCTTCGAAGTAACAAGTAGCCGGATATAAATAGACCGATTTCATGTTCGGAAGGTTGGGAGATGGTGGAACCGGCAATGTGTATTTTGTCTGATGCGTGTAGTTCTTGCAAGGTATGACGATGAGGTCGCATACGCGTGAAGCCGGCAGCCAACGTTCTCCGTTTACCATTAGTGCCAGTTCGCCCAGAGTCATGCCATGCACAATGGGGATGGGCAGCCAGCCTACTCCGGATTTATATTTCATATCCAATATGGGCCCGTCCACGTAATGTCCGTTCGGATTGGGCCGGTCCAACAGCAATACCTTGCGGTTATATTCGGCACAAGCATCCATCAACCGGCACATTGTTATATAATAGGTATAAAATCGTAAGCCTACATCCTGTATATCGATTACCAGTATGTCGAACTTCCTCATGGATGCCTCACTCGGTTTCTTGTCTTTTCCGTCATAAAGGGAAAGGATAGGCACGCCTGTTTTCTTATCGACAGAGCTGGATACGTGTTCTCCTGCATCTGCATTTCCGCGAAAACCATGTTCGGGTGAGAATATGGCTACTACATTGAATTCATTTTCCAATAGGATATCCAGTAAGTGCTTGTCTCCCACCATGCCGGTATGATTGGAAAAGATGGCAATCCGTTTACCTTTTAGAATTGGAAAATATTCTGCGGTCTGCTCATCGCCCAGAATCGGGCGTTCCTTTTGTGCCTGACACAACAGTGAACTACACAGCAGAATGGTTAATAGTAGTAGTTTCTTCATATATATAGTATTAAGGAAAGTTCATATGGACAAAGATACTCTTTATTTTAATATCAAAAACACTTATTTGCAAATATTTGATATTATAATTATTAATTTGCAATTAAAAGGCTTTGGCTTTTAAAGAATAAAGGTGACCCAAAGGGCCACCTTTATTTCAATTATTGAATTTGGCTATCCATCAATTCTTTTTCCAAAGCGGATTTTGTTCCAATTTAGGATTTAACGTAATCTGTCCACTTGGTATTGGATATAGATAATGTTTGGCTTCGAAAGCACGTACTCTTCCGGTAGAACCGTCAAGGTAATCTCCTGACTTTTCATGGTCTATTGAAGAATCATTGACTACATTAGCTCCTAATAAAATATCAGGATTGGTGGAGTTATCCAATTTGTCTAACTGATGCCAACGGATTAAATCCCAGTAACGGAAATCATTATCAAACATCAATTCGCAACGTCGTTCACGACGGATTTCCCAAATTAGCGGTTCCACTCCCATATTGTTGTCGCCGGCATCAGCTACGTCTATTGTTATATGGGGCAGGCCTGCACGATCTTTCAACAGATTGATCGTATTATTTAAATCATCATTGCTGATAGTGCCGAGTTCTGCTTTGGCTTCCGCATAATTCAGGTAGATAACGGCAAGCCAATATAATGGTGCTGATGTATAATTCGAACTTGTCTGTTGGCGATAGTTAGGATCTATTGCAACATTGTCATACTTGCATATACCATAACCGGAAGATGAAGTCATCGGTTGTCCACCGGCTATACGGGGCCATCCGTCACCATAGCACAGCACTGAGTCGATCGTAAGCGCCAGACGTTTATCCCTAACTTTAAGTAAGTCCTGTATGTTCAGATGCGGCAGGTTGTCATTTTTAGAGGACTCCATAACTGCTACGTCTGTATTGGGATAAGTGGTATTATCTTTGGTCTTTCCATCCAGAAAGAGATAAGAGTCGAAAGCATCTTTAGACATCCCGCTCATTTCGGTGGTAGTACAAGTGTAGTCTATCAGGGAGTGTTCAAAAATATCTTTTTTATACTCTTTGTAGAAGATGATTTCGCTATTTCCACTCAATGTTTCCGAATTGTAGATAGACTGGTAGTTATCGCACAGTGAATATTGGGGCATAATCTTTTGAGATGCGTCAACACAGGCTTCAAGGAATTTCTTGGAGCCTTCCAGATCAGGAGCTTTTCCGTTCTCATCTTGAGTACGGTATTTTCGGAAAGTGCCTTCCCATAAACAGATGTGGGACTTCATGGCATAAGCCAGATTGCGCGACCAAGTAGTCTGTGAGGATACATCCTTGATACTGGTGCAAGCCACATTTAGGTCTTCAAGTACTTTGTCCATAATCACATCTCTGTCTTCACGGGCTGAAAAAAGCAGAGGGTCTTCACCATCCATAATGGTATGGTCCAGCCAAGTACAATCGCCGAATTTACGTACCAAGTCCCAGTATTGCCATCCGCGTACAAGGCGTGCCACGCCTATCCAGTGGTCTTTGGTTGTTTGGTCCATTTCAGTAGCCTGCGTTTCCAGTGATTGAATCATTGCATTGGCGCGGCGTATCTCATCCCAGGTGCTGGCCCAGTCGGAGCTGGAAGCCGGTATGTTTGTGAATTTCCAGTTGGCAAAGCCAGATCCCACCTGATCGTCCGAAAGGAATTTGAAATAAAAGTCGCCACCACCACCATAGTTCCCGTAACCGGTAAACAGGTTATAGAATGTACCTGCATATCCTTCGACACTGGAAGGATTATTCCAAAATAGAGGGCCGTCTGTGAATTTATCCAGCGGTTCTTTGTCCAGCATATCAGTGCAACTTGAAAATGAGAGTGTTCCAAGCAACATTATACTATATATGAATGATCTTTTTTTCATAATTGATGGTATTTTTAGAATGAAACTTGCAAACCGAAAGAGATTGTACGTGTAATAGGAGCGACACGTCCCCAAACACCGTTCTTCATGGCATCGGCATCGGTACCGCCTTCGCTGGCATCGATTTCCGGGTCTACGGGTGCATAGCTGTTATTTATTAATTCACAGAGGTTTTCGGCTGTGAAATAGAAGCGTACTTTCTGGAGGTACCATTTCTTTGTTAATTCCTGCGGCAACGTATACCCTACTGTCAGGTTTTTGAAGCGTAAATAAGAACGGTCTACTAAGTATCTACTTTGCGGATAGAAGTTATAAGCGCCTTTACCGATACCGGATACTGTTCCGTCGGTACCGCTGCCTGGATAAGGACGCGGATAGAAAGCGTCCGTATTGTCCTCTGTCCAATAGTCCATTTGATTGGCGTAGATTCCATCGGCTCCACGAGAGAATGGCATGACAAAAGCACCGTATGACCATTGATCCCATTTTCCTACTCCTTGGAAATACATGTCAAGATCAATGCCTTTCCATGATCCGCCCAAGCGGAAACCGTATTGATAGCGCGGAGTTGAATTACCAATGACTTTTAAGTCTCCCATATCGTCTTTGGTGCCGTTGCCACCGTCGATAGTTCCGCTTCCATCTAAGTCTTTGAACTTTACGTCTCCGGGACCATAAATGAAATTACCGCCATTTACTAAACCGTCCTGATTAGCCACGCCTTTCGCATAGCCGGTACGATTGCCGTTTTCGTCATAGGTGAAGTCGTCTTTAGTGAAGAGCCTGTCTGTCTCAAAACCATAGATGTCACCGTAAACTTTGCCGGAGAAGTAGTCGCTTAGGATACCTTGCGGGTTGTTCCAGTCCGTTACTACCGTTTTATAGTCACTGACGTTACCGCTTGCATACACATTGAAGTCACCAAAGCGATGATTCCAGCTTAAGTTAAGTTCCCAGCCGCGCGTCCGGAGAGCTCCGGCATTTGTATAAGGCTCAGTTGTTCCCAGCATGTCGGGCAGGGTTACACCTGGTGCAAGCATATCCAATGTTTTACGTTGATACCAGTCGAAGCTGACATTTAATTCGTTATCTAAGAAACCTAAGTCAATGCCAAGATCTAATGTGCGAATGCGTTCCCATGTCAATGAATTGGACACTAAGGAAGGGGTGTTGTACATGGTCATCAAATTGCCCTCACTGTCCAGCCAGTAAGAATTGTCCACTGTGGAAATGGTAGATATAAACATGTCTTCACCGACCGCTTCATTACCTATTTCACCAAGTGATGCACGGATTTTACCGTTGGTTACTATGTTGCGCAATTTGTCGAAGTAGCCCTCTTGGCTGAATCGGTAGCCGATAGAACCTGAAGGGAAGAATGCCCAGCGATCCTTTGACGGGAAAGAAGAGGAACCGTCAAAACGTCCATTCAACTCTACTAACCAGATTTCGTTCCAGTTGTAATTGATACGTCCGAAATAACCGGCCGTTGCAGAGTGGATATGGCGTCCGTCTACAGTCTGTGTTCCGTTTGCCAATCCGAATTCGGGCTGGTCTGGGTTCAGCAATCCCATTTTTTTGGAGCGGTGCCAATAGAATTCTTCTCCTTCGGCATTTGCACCCAGCATGATGTTGAAATTATGTTTTTGCTTGAGGTTGAACTCATAGTTGGCATAAACATTGAAAGCGTAAGAAGTAGTCTTTTCGCTTTGTTGTTGCAGATAACTATCGGAAACTACGGTACTTGGAGTCTTGATATTGCCCCATGAATCATATACATTTGTAATGGGAAGCCCCACCATGTCTTGAAACAGGTTCTTGACATTGTAGGTATAATCGGCATTCAGTGTCAGGCCCTTAAATAGTTTGGCTTTGGCAAATCCAGTCATGCGTACATAGTTGGTGCTGGTGGTTTTGTCACCTGCCTGTTTCAAATAGGAGATTGCATTTCTCATGTCCGTACCTTCGATTGTTCCAAGCGGCTCAAAGAAGCTACCCCAGCGCCAGAAATATTGATAAGTGCTTCTTCGGGTATTGGGTTCGGTATAGTCTCTGTCTGTGAAACTGAAACGTCCACCCACTTGCAGCCAGTCAGTGAGGTCAGTAGTGATGTTGGCATTTACATTATAACGTCTGACTTGGTCGGGATTAAAATTAAGTACGCCTTCTTTTTTGTCATATCCAAAGGAGAGATAATAAGTCGTGCGCCCGCTGGTTCCCTGTATGTTGACATTATGGCTTTGGGAAGGCGCCCAGTTTTGATACATAATGTCTGTAACATCCCAGTCAGCATAATACATGGCTTTGCCTGTCGTTGGGTCCATATAGTAGTCGCCTACGTTGTCCATGCTTTGGAACGGTTGCATGTCGCGATAACCGCTCTTCTTGTGTCCATGCTGTTTTTGCCACGCTTCTGCATAAGGGAGCATCTTGTCCAAATACATACCGAATAATTCAGGAGGTGTTCCGCCACGTTCGTTTACGGCGATTAAGGCTCTTAATTGTGAAGGAACATCGGCATATTCGGGAAGAATACTCGGAGTACTCCATGCGAAGTTGTTGGAGTAGTTTATAGACACCTTATCTTTCTTTGTTCCCTGCTTTGTTGTGATCAGCACAACTCCAAAAGCGGCGCGTGAACCATAGATAGAAGTGGAAGCAGCGTCTTTCAGTACGGATACGTTGGCAATGTCTTGCGGATTGACCAGCGAAAGGTCGTCTAAAGGCACACCATCTACAATGATAAGGGGATTGCTGACTTCTTTATTGCTTAAGGTTCCAACACCGCGAATGGTCATCGTGGGCTGTTCGTTAATGCCACCTTGCGTATTTAGGATAGTCAGGCCAGGAACAACTCCTTGCAGGGCTTTGGTTACGTCCATTTGTGGCTTTGCACTTAATGTCTTGCTTACATCCACTGTGGATACGGCCCCTGTAAGGTTAGCCTTTTTTTGTGATCCATAGCCTACTACTACCACCTCATCAAGCAATTCGGTATCTTCAATCAATGTTATTTTCATTGTCTTAGCCGCTTTTGCTTCTTGGGTCTGATATCCGACAAATGAAAACTGAATAGTGGCGCCGGGTTCTACATCCAATGTGAATTTTCCGTCTAAATTTGTCACAGTGCCATTTGTTGTACCTTTTTCTACAACACTGGCTCCTATAACGGGCTCTCCATGAGTGTCCACAACCAAACCAGTGATGACTTGCGCTTGCAACAGCTCTGTTACTTTTAAAGGATCATTTGAAACAACTTGAGTAGCCGCTATTTCATTACTGCTGAATAGTAATGTGCTGACAACCACAGCTGCGAGGAGCTTGTTTGATGCTAATCCTCGTTTTTTACGATCTTCATTCATAAGTGATTGATGATTTTGTAGTTAATTTAAATAGTTTCTCTAATTAGGTAAAAGTTAAATAGACGAGGGGAAGGTAACATGTACTATTATGTCCTCTGAGGTCCTTTTATTATTCCATAGGCGTTTTTCTTGTTTAAAGGTTCATAACTGTTATATTATCTCTCTATTTTTTATCTTAATCCAAGTACACGAGGAACTTAGTATATATTAAATCCCAGTTAATTTCTTAACTGTATTAACCGTCTTAAGAGATAAATCTTGTTATTAACAAAGGTGATAAAGTATTTTGTGTACTTCACACGTAACAAAGATATGTTTTTATTCAATATCAAGAACACTTCTTTGCACTTTTTTAACTTTATAATTTTTAATTTGCAAAGAATGGTTGTATATACATTATTATATATTTAATTTAAGGTTCTTCAATATTTAAAGCATGGAATTCTATCAATCCATTCATAGGGGTTTCTTCAATCACATCTAATTCGATTCCAAATTCACCTGCTACTTCTCTTAATATGGTGGCGTAACTGTTAGCTAATGAACCGACAAATCGAATGGGATAGTTTTTGTAGTCATATTGGCATACATTTCGAGTGAAGAAGTTTCTTAGATTACTGGTTATCAGATTAAATACATAATTGTCATTCGTATAATCGGCTAAAAAGTAAGAGATTGTGGAAAGAAAACGGTTCGGGAAAGGACGGTTATACACTGATTCCATGACCTCATTAGGACTGATGCGGAACTTTTCGAAAAAATCGGCCATCACATCTTTAGGCGCCAAGCCTTTCAAGACATCAGACAAGAACATTTTGCCTAACACCGCTCCACTGCCCTCATCGCCTAGAATATATCCGCCTGCCCTGACGTTCTTAACTACTATTTTCCCGTCATAAAAGCATGAGTTAGAGCCTGTTCCTAAAATACAGGCAATACCTGCTTCACATTTGAACAAACCGCGGGCAGCTGCAAGAAGATCGCTTTCTACTTGGATAGGAGTTTTAAATTGTGCTACTAATGATGCACCCAATATATTCTTCTTTTCATAAGAAGTACATCCGGCTCCATAATAGTATACTTGCTCTAATTTCTTTTTAAAGAAAATCTCAGGTAAACCTAAACGTACACTCCGGCTAATCTCCCTTCTTGTTTGGAAAAAAGGATTTAACCCTTCTGTGAAAACACGCTGTATCAAGTGATTGTCTTCAACCAGGGCCCATTCAGTTCTTGTAGAACCACTTTCTGCGATTAGTTTCATAGATAGTTTGTTTTAGAATTGGATACAAATATATAGTTATTTTTAATATTCTTGCACTATTTTCTCAAAAACTTTATTTTATGATTTAGATCGGTCATTATCTTTTGATTCTATCAGGTAAGATGTTTGTAGGCTGACAATAACCGCGCATCTGTCATGAACAAATAAAGGCTTACGTACTTTTAATTCGTTAGACAACTGTCTAACGAATTATTATTAATGGACATAAGGTTATAGCCGCCTAAGTTCCTCGTGTACTTGAAACTTATAACTAAAAAATATATAAACCTTTAAACTAAGAAACGCCTATGGAGCAATTGGAAACACAGAGACGAGGGTAGCTCGTATTATACTCTCATAATTATTTTTACTCTTACCTATTTTTGAGAAAATTATTTTAATTAACAAAATCATCAATCATTTATGAATGAAGATCGCAGAAAGCGAGGATTTGTGCACAGCAATTTCCTCACAGCAGTAGCAATCAGCACCCTGTTTTTAGGCAGTGGTAATGTGATGGCTGCTCAAACGGATACCGACATCTCTTTAGGAGTGACAGAGCAATTGCAAATGCAAACTATAACCGGACTGGTGGTAGATGCAAATGGTGAACCTGTCATCGGAGCCAGTGTCGTAGAGAAAGGAACTACAAATGGCGGTATAACCAATATTGACGGCAAGTTTACGCTGAATGTGAAGCCGGGAGCCGTTTTGAAAGTTTCGTTCGTTGGTTATCAGACTGAGGAGGTAAAAGCCACGAGAACAATGAAAATTGTTTTGAAGGAGGACAGCGAGATGCTTTCCGAAGTTGTAGTCGTAGGTTACGGTACACAAAAGAAGGCCAATCTTACGGGAGCCGTAGCGACGGTCGATGTAAACAAGGCATTGGACAGCCGCCCTATTGCCGATGTGGGGCGCGGACTTCAAGGTTCGGTGGCAGGTGTCAATGTCACAATTCCTACGGGTGAAATCGGTTCGGACCCGTTGATAAAAATTCGTGGTCAAGTAGGTTCTATCAAAGGTGGTAGCAGTCCGCTTATTTTGTTGGACAATGTGGAGATTCCGAGTATTCAGATGGTGAATCCGGATGATATTCAATCCATTTCGATTTTGAAGGATGCGGCTTCCTCCTCTATTTACGGTGCGAAAGCAGCTTTCGGTGTAGTGTTGATTACTACGAAAAAGGGAGCGCAAGGAGATAAGTTCGAAGTGAGCTATTCCAATAACTTCTCTTGGCAGGACCCCGCCAAGAAAATTGAAATCGGAGGCATAGAGGCACTGCAATATACGCTGGATGCGCAGATCAACAGAAATGAGCCTATGCCTGCCGGTGGTTTTTGGCGTATCAATGAAGAAAGTTTGGAGAAAGCTAAAGAATGGCAGCGGTTATATGGCGGGAAAGTAAATTGGAACGATCCTGTGGTATATGGGCGTGACTGGTATTTCGATGGATCGCAGAAATATGGATACCGAACCTATGACGGAGCTAAGGCAATGATTAAGAATTGGGCCCCGACCATGACGCATAATCTGTCTGTAAGTGGAAAGAGTGGAAAGACTACCTATAACATAGGTTTGGGCTATCTGGACCAGAGCGGCATGTCAAGAACGGCGAAGGAGGATGATTTCAAACGATATAATGCTTCGGTCAGCGTTTCTTCGGAACTCAACAAATACATTACGGTGAGAGCCAGTTCTATCTACTCCGACCGCAACAAACGCTATCCGGGCATCGGTAATACGGCTGCTGACCCTTGGTTGTATCTTTACCGTTGGAGCCCGTTGATGCCGATGGGGGTAACGGAGCATGGCAATCCGTTGAAAGAGCCTACCTATGAAATGGCGGCTTCCAATACTGATAATTTGCAGAATAAGTATTATAACATCAATTTAGGATTTACGCTGAATCTCACCAAGAACTGGGATGTCAAGTTCGACTATACGTATGACAAGCAGTCTACCGAAACCAATTCTTCGGTAACGCAATACAATGCCGGTGAGATGTGGTACTCGCCAACACCATGGATTGAAAACGGCAGCCAGGTATATGTCAACGAACTTGGAGAGAGAGTGGACACCGGCGGCATGCCCGCCTATCGTTTCCCGGTGGGACCTTATTACAACAGTTCGGGTCCTCAGACAAGTCAGGTGGCAACCAAGAACAGATCGGTGGACAACAACACCATTAACGTTTATACTACCTACAACCTGCAACTCGGTGCAGAGAAGCAGCATGCTTTCAAGTTTATGGCAGGTATGAACAGGGTGACCAATAAATGGAGTTCATCAAAGGGCACCATAAACGATCTGATAGACTTGGAGAACCCGCAATTCCCGTTTGCCGTAGGCGACCAGTTCTTTGAAGGAGACCGCAACTGGGAATCTCAACTGGGCTTCTTCGGACGTCTCAACTATGCTTTTGAAGACAAATACTTCCTCGAAGCCAATATACGCAGGGATGGCTCATCCAAATTCCCCGATCATCTGAAATGGAAATGGTTCCCTTCTTTCTCCGCCGGTTGGGTATTTACCAGTGAGGAATTCATGAAACCCATTGAGAACATCCTGAGCTTCGGTAAGTTCAGGGCATCTTGGGGTAGCATCGGTGACCAGACGGTATCCAATACATTGTATAAGTCTGTATTGGAAGGAGGACAGTCTACTTGGCTGGGCGGTAACGGCAATAAACTGCCTTTGTTCGGAACTCCTACGCTGGTGGACAGTGACATTAGCTGGCAGCAGATCGAAACGCTGGACTTCGGTATTGACTTGCGGTTCTTTAACAATAAGTTTGGCGTGACTTTTGATTGGTACAGACGGGATACAAAAGACATGCTTGTGGGTGGTGAAAGCCTACCGGTGACACTGGGCACTACTGCTCCGGTGGGCAACTACGGTAGCTTGAGGACCAAAGGCTGGGAATTGTCGGCCGACTTCAACCATCGTTTCTCTAACGGGTTGGGCATCAATGCTATGGCATCTATATCCGATGCAACTACCCACATAACCAGAGGCGCTGACTATCTGACGCCATGGGAAGACCGTAAGCTGGGTTCTGAATTCTCTACCGGAAGCCGATACGGCGATATTTACGGTTTGGTAACAGACAGGCTGTTCCAAAAAGAGGACTTCGTTTATGGAGAGGATGGAAAGATAGAGAAAGTGACCGTTGTCTATAATGGAACGGCCCGCGAAACGAACAAACAGTCTTCCAAGTATCCTGTATATCAGGTGCACTATGAAGACGGCAACAAGATTGTCTTTGCTCCCGGTGATGTTAAGTTCGTAGATTTGGATGGCGATGGCTACATCACTCCGGGTACGGGTACAAACGGTGATCCGGGCGATGTGACCGTTATCGGTAATACCACTCCCCGCTATGAATACAGTTTCCGTTTGGGTGCCGACTATAAAGGTATCGATTTCTCCATCTTCTTCCAGGGCATTGGCAAACGCCAGATCTGGGGTAGCGGACAATTGGCCATTCCGGGTTTCAATGCCAAAGAAGGGGCTATGCCCAAGACTTTTACCACCAATTATTGGACGGAAGAGAATACGGATGCTTTCTATCCCAGAGCTTGGGATTTGGGAGGCAACGATACCGGATTCAGCATGCAGAAGCAGTCACGCTATCTGCTTGACATGTCCTACTTAAGAATCAAGAACATTACGTTGGGATATTCCGTACCCAGAAATCTGTTGTCCAAAGTATACCTGACGAAAGCCAGAATCTATATGTCACTGGAGAATTTCTTCACATTTGATAATCTGGACGGGCTGCCTATCGACCCGGAAGCTGTGTCGGGCTATTCCATGTTCAGAACGGATGAAAGATATAATCTTGGACGCACCGGTACGGGTACACCGGTATTTAAGAGCATATCATGCGGTATTCAACTAACCTTCTAAAATAGAATTATTATGAAACTAAAAATATATGCAGTTTTAGCCTGTATCATCTTCTTGTTCTCCAATTGCAATGATGTGCTCGACCGCCCTTCATTGACATCGGCCGAAGATGCTGCCTATTGGACCAGTGAGTCGAGAGTGCGCTTGTATGCCAACGCTTTCTATTCCAACTTCTTTGTGGGCTATGGAGTGGGTTATGAAACCACTTATGCTCCCAACGCCAATTATACCTTTAATGATGATGCGGTGATTAGATCCACCCAGAGAAACTTCAACCGTTCGGTTCCTACCAGCAAGGGAAGTACATCCTTGGACATTAAATGGGAGAGTGAGTTTACAGGTCCGACCTGGAATTTCGCTTGGGTCAGAAAAGCCAATATCATGCTTGCCCGTATCGACAGTGAGATGACGAATATATTGACCGAAGAACAGTATAACCATTGGACGGGTATAGGACGCTTCTTCAGAGCATTGGAATATGCGCGTCTTGTAAACGTGTTCGGCGATGTGCCCTATTATGACACAGAGGTGCTGAATACCGATAAAGATGCCTTGTACAAAGATCGTACTCCAAGAAACGAGGTAATGGATGCCGTTTATGATGATTTTGACTTTGCGATGCAGAACGTCCGTAAGAGCGACGGTGCGCAAAATGTAGACCGCTATGTGGTGGCCGCTTTCGTTTCGCGTTGGGCATTGTTCGAAGCAAGCTGGCAGAAGTATTACTATAAGGACAATGAACGTGCCAAGAAGTTCTTTGAGCAGGCCATTACGGCAGCGGATATTGTAATGGGCAGCGGTAAATACGTCATCGACGTGGATTTCCGTACGCTGTTTGGCTCGATGAAGGCTCCCGGAAAAGAATGTATCTTATATCGTACTTATGATGCCGGCCAGAAGGTGACGCACTCCATTGCATCGAATTGCAATCCGCAGAACTCCACCGATGTAGGTCCGAACCTTGATTTGATAAAGTCGTTCATCTGTACGGACGGCAAAGATTATCAGACTTCCGGACTGGATGATGCCGATGACTTTACGTTGAGCAACCTCATCAAGACAAGAGACCCGCGCTTTGAAGCGAGTTTCTATGAAAAACCGGTGCCTACGGCAAAGAGTTGTTATTTGTTTGTAACCAAGTTTATACCGCGAAGCGCTTTGGATTTTTTGAAAATAGAGGGCGGCACCATAGCTCCTGAGTTCTCGGGCAGCAGCAACGTGACCGGTTATCCGGTTATCCGTTATGCCGAAGTGCTCTTGAACTGGATTGAAGCAAAGGCGGAACTTGCAACATTGGGCGGAACGGCGGTTATTCAGGATGACATTGATATTTCTATCAATAAGATTCGCGAGAGACCGATAGCGCCCGAAGCGAAGAAGCTGGGAGTTACCCGCACTGCCGATATGGACCTCGCCGACCTTCCGGACGATCCCCGCAGAGATCCTTCTGTATCAAAACTGCTTTGGGAGATCAGGCGTGAACGTCGTATGGAGTTTGCATTTGAGTTCTCGCGTATTATCGATCTGAGACGTTGGGGCAAGTTGGAATACATGGATACTGAAAAGAATAAGGACTTGTTGGCAGGTACTTGGGTGAATTTTGCCGAAGAGGTGAGCGATGAACTGAAAGATGAAAATAAGGGTAAAATCCGGGTAATGGACAAGCAGGGCAACTTCATCGTGTTCGACGGTAAGAACAAGGATAAGATGAAAGGTTTCTTCTATCCCGCAGAGAATTTGGGGAGATTGAAGTTCTTGAATGTTCCTAATGTCAATCCGTACCTTTCGCCTATCGGTACTAACCAGATTGCGGACTACCAAAGCAGAGGATATACGCTGACGCAGACCGAAGGCTGGCCTACCGGCTTGGAATAATGAAGCGAGTAGGTGAAACAATGAAATTTATTTCAAACTAAAACATGAGATTATGTATAAACTAATAAGAAATATTGGATTTGCAGTCGTATCACTGGGGCTTGGCATGGCTTCTTGTGATGAGGACTATCCTAAAAGCCATATAGAGCCTTATGATACCGAACTCCTTTCAATCAAAATACTTAATGCCGGAGCCAACGGTGACAAAGTGGTGGAAGGAACGATTGATGAAGCAAAGAAGACGATCAATTTCCCCCGTCTGGATGTGGAAACTGACTTCTCGGCTTTAAGTATAGAAGCAGAACTTTCCGAAGGAGCTGCATTGCAGAGCGAAGTAATGGATTATTCCATGGATGCGGAGACGAATGAAAAGACACAGGTGCTTAGAATTATCAATCATAACAGATACAAGGACTATCTGATGAAAGTCAGAAAAAGAGTTCCGGTATTTGGTGCTGATTTTGAAAAGCCGACGGTGTATAATTTTTCGGGAGATAATATTTATAGTGATTTTGCTACTAATTATACCCGATGTGCTTCGTATGACGGTGAACATGTATTAGTGGTCAGTAGGCCAACTACTCCTAATTTCCATACTCCCCATCTCCTTAAGGTTTCAGATTTGAAAAGGGGAGAAATCAAACCGATCATGTTAGATGTAACAGGTGTAAAAGGGGGAACTTATGACTACAACATGGGGGCATTGATTAATGGACATGTGTATCTTTCAAGTCTGTCCGGAGGTAAGGTTTCGCCTTTTAAAATTTATTATTGGGAAACGCCGACTTCTAATCCGGAGGTAATAGCGAATATTAACGTGGGAAATATTCCCGGAGCAGGGAACAGACATGGTGATAATGCCTCTTATAATATTGATGAAAACGGTAATGGCTTTATCTTCTTTGGAGACAATGCTGCTACTGAATTTTTAAAGGTTCCTATAAGTGGACATAAAACGGTTGATATTGGTAATATTAAAGTTTTACCTTCAAAATCAGATGCAACAATGGTGACAAATGTATATAGAGTCGGTGATACGGATCAGTATTTATGGTCAGGTATCAGAGTGCCTGTTACATTGGTTGATGAATCGCTTGGGGAAAAATATAAATCAAAAATAGCAGGAGAAGCTGTTGCTCCAAAGGTTGTTACATTCAATGAGGAACGCTATTTATTGGTTTGTACGGCTGGACAAGGAGCTGCTTCTAAAGCTTCTATTGCTTTGGAAGTTTATGATTTAACCAAAGGAGAAACCATCGAAGATGCATTGAAAAAGTTTGATGAGGGAGAGAATCATAACCCTATTTACCAATTTAAACTGGGGGGAAGTGGAAACGGAAATGCTTTAGCTCAGACGGATTATTACATAGAGAAAGATGAAAACGGGAAAGATGCAAAGCTTTGTCTATTTGCGTCGCGTACTCAATCCGGATTTGTTATCTGTGAATTCCCCATCAAGCAAGAGGAAATGGATTGATGCTTTATCTTTTTGTAGGATTAAATAATTTATAATGTTTACTTGGGAGCCGTCTGATCTGTTTTAATTGGGCGGCTTCTTCTTCTAAAACCAAAATAATGAAATACTTAAAATATATAACTCTGGTTGCTCTTCTTGCATTTGCCGTCTCTTGTAGCAAGGACGACGATGGAGAGAATATGCCTCCGGAGCCCACACCACCGGTAGAAAAACCTGAACCGCAGGCTGTAACCTTACCCCCAAAAGAATTGCGCGGTGCATGGATCACTACCGTATGGGGCATTGACTGGCCGATGGAAGATTACAATGCCGCTACTCAGCAAAAGAAATATACGGATTATTTGGATTTGTTGGTTGCCAATAACATGAATGCTGTATTCTTCCAGATACGCGGAATGGCGGATGCCTTTTACGAGTCGCAGTATGAGTCGTGGAGTAAGAATATCACCGGTACTGCCGGAAAAAATCCGGGCTATGATGTTTTGGGTTTCCTTGTAGAGGAGGCCCACAAACGGGGACTCCAGTTTCATGCCTGGATGAATCCTTACCGCATCTCTACAAGGGCAAGCATGAACAGTTCTTTTGCTGAACTTGACACCAAAATTCCGGTAGCGTGGACTAAGGACTATAACAAAATCCGCATCTACAACCCCGCCATGCCCGAAGTGCAGACCCGTATTATGGATATCGTCAAAGAAATCATAACCAAATACGATGTAGACGGCATCCATATGGATGATTATTTCTACCCTTCGCTGGAAGAAGGCGAAAGCATGAATGATAATGCGGAATATGAGAAATATGGCAAAGACAAGTTTAAGAGTATTGAGGAATTCAGACGAAACAATGTGGATGTAGTGATACAAAACATTCAGAAGGTTATCATAGATACCAAACCCGGCGTGATCTTTTCCGTAAGCCCTGCGGCAAATATAGACAACAATTACAGCAAGCTGTTTGCCGATGTCAGGAAATGGCTGAAAGAAGGGTGGGTGGATGTAATCATTCCTCAATTGTACTTCGCTACGGGGACAGGGAAAAACAGCTTCAACCAGTTTCTTGATCAGTGGATGCAGTATGTCAACCAAACCCATTGCCTGATAGGTTATGGCATTTATAAATTTGGCAGTACCGATCCTGATTACGGCAACGCTTTTCACTCCTCTGCCGACCTGAAGAGCCAGTTCGAATATGCAAGCAAGAAGTCGAAAGTGAACGGCAGTGTTTTGTACAGCATCAAAGATATGGTAGCGAATAAAGTAGGTATCGGAACTGCCATTAAGGAGATATACAAGAAAAAAACGGTAATTCCCTATTTGGGGCGGACAGAGGCGAAATTGCCCTCTACTCCCGTCAAGGTCAGGACGGATGGCGGAAACTTGTCTTGGGAAGCGGTGTCCGGCGCTTATTATGCCGTATACAAAAGCAATGGAGAAGGGAAATTGGCTACTCTCGTGGGAACTACCAGGGAGACTTCTTTCAAGCTGCCCGGCAAAGGGACTTATTGTGTCACAGCGCTGGATAAAGCCAATGCAGAAAGCAGGATTTCAGAGCTGGTAACTTATTGATTAGACAATAAACCCCTGTTTTTATAAGGGAAGGGTGGTGTCGAAAGAAAATCAGCTATCATCCTGTCATTCGGAACGGGGTGATAGCTGATTTTTGTTTTTACACTTTATTTATGAACTAATCTTTCAGTGCATTCTCCTTGATCAGGTATTCCGCTATCTGAACGGCGTTCAGTGCGGCACCTTTCTTGATCTGGTCACCTACAATCCAGAAAGTGAGTCCGCAGTCATTGCTGAGGTCTTTGCGGATGCGTCCTACGTATACAGGGTCTTTTCCTGCAAGGAACAGCGGCATCGGATATTCTTTTTCTGCCGGGTTGTCCATCAATACAAGACCTTCACCGTTAGCAAAGGCTTCGCGGGCTTCTTCTACGGAAACAGGACGTTCTGTCTCTACCCAGATGCTTTCCGAGTGAGAACGGAGGGCGGGAACACGAACACAAGTTGCGCTGACTTTAATGTCGGAGTGCATAATCTTACGGGTTTCGTTGTACATCTTCATTTCCTCTTTGGTATATCCGTTTTCAGTGAACACGTCGATTTGGGGAATCAGGTTGAATGCCAATTGGTAGGCGAATTTTTCAACGGTAACCGGATGGCCGGCCAATACTTGGCGGTATTGTTCGTATAGCTCGTCCATCGCGGCGGCGCCTGCACCGCTGGCAGCCTGATAGGTGGATACGTGTACGGTCTTTATATGAGAAAGCTGTTCGATGGCTTTCAGTGCCACTACCATTTGGATCGTAGTACAGTTAGGGTTGGCGATAATACCGCGCGGACGATCCTTAGAGTCGACAGCATTTACCTCAGGAACAACCAAAGGCACATCGGTATCCATACGGAAAGCACTGGAGTTGTCAATCATTACAGCTCCGTACTTGGTAATGGTTTCGGCGAACTCTTTAGAGGTGCCTGCGCCTGCGGAAGTGAAAGCGATATCAACCCCTTTAAAGTCATCGTTGTGTTGCAAGAGTTTAACCTCGATCTGTTTACCGCGGAAAGTATATTTGGTGCCGGCGCTGCGTTTAGAACCGAACAACACTAACTCGTCCAACGGGAAATTCCTTTCATCGAGCACTCGCAGGAATTCTTGTCCTACGGCTCCGCTTGCTCCAACAATAGCTACTTTCATTTTTCTTTTGTTTTAAATTAGTTTATAAATTTATTGTAATCTATCTATAAATGATAGAATTGGTTGCAAATTTATAACAAATTGCTGTATGACACCGCATAAAGTGAAAACTTTTTCGTTATTTTGCAACTAAAACCTAAAACTCACTGCGTATGGACTGGTTCAATCTCAGTTTAACACTTCCTGTAACCGACCCTACATGGATATTTCTCCTTGTACTCCTTATCATATTGTTTGCGCCTATACTACTGAATAAACTGCGTATTCCGCATATCATCGGTATGATTCTGGCAGGTTTGGTGATTGGTGAACATGGTTTCAATATCTTGGTGCGTGATAGCAGTTTCGAACTGTTTGGTAAAGTTGGGCTTTACTATATCATGTTTTTGGCGGGGCTGGAGATGAATATGGGGGACTTTAAGAAAAACCGCGGTAAGGCTGTGATGCTGGGGCTGCTGGCTTTTATTATCCCGATTGGCATAGGTCTGGTTACCAACATGATGCTGTTGAAATATAGTCTTGTGACGTCTGTCTTGCTGGCAAGTATGTATGCCTCGCACACTTTAGTGGCTTATCCGATTGTTATCCGTTACGGTGTGTCTCGTCATCGCAGCGTGAGCATTGCTGTGGGGGGGACAGCGGTGACAGATACGCTTACCTTGTTGGTACTGGCTGTGGTGGGCGGTCTGTTCAAAGGAGAGTCCGGAGGATTATTCTGGTTATGGCTGGTGATAAAGGTGGTGTTTCTTGGGGCTTTGATCATGTATTCGTTTCCGCGTATCGGACGCTGGTTCTTCCGTCGTTACGATGACAATGTGATGCAGTTTATTTTTGTACTTGCCATGGTCTTTCTGGGCGCCGGCTTAATGGAGTTTGTGGGAATGGAAGGCATTTTGGGAGCATTCTTGGCCGGACTGGTCTTGAACCGTCTGATACCGCATGTCTCTCCGTTGATGAATCATTTGGAGTTTGTGGGCAATGCGCTCTTCATACCCTATTTTCTGATAGGAGTGGGCATGCTGATTGACATACATGTAATATTTGGACAGGGTGACGCTTTGAAAGTGGCTGCCGTTATGATTACTGTGGCACTGGTGGGTAAATGGATTGCTTCCTGGCTGACACAGAAAATCTATAAAATGGCTCCCATAGAACGTGAGTTGATGTTTGGTCTGAGTAATGCGCAGGCTGCAGCTACGCTGGCGGCAGTGCTGGTAGGATATAACATTATCTTGCCCGGCGGCGAACGTTTGCTGAATGAAGACGTGCTGAACGGTACGGTATTATTGATTCTTGTTACTTGCGTAGTAAGTTCTTTTATCACTGAAAGGGCGGCTCGTAAGATAGCCATGTGTGAAGCGCATTTGGAAGAAGAACGTACGGTTGAGGCGGAAAGGATACTTATTCCGATAGCAAATCCGGATACGATTGAATATCTGATGAATTTGTCTTTGTTGATACGCGATACCAAACAGAAAGATAACTTGCTGGCATTGAATGTGATCAATGACAATAATACTTCCGAAGGCTTGGAACTTCGCGGTAAGAGGTATTTAGAAAAGGCAGCTATGATTACGGCTTCCGCCGACGTACCTTTACGGCAGATTACCCGGTATGATTTGAATATTGCTTCGGGCATTATCCATACGGCGAAAGAATATGAGGCAACCGATGTGATTATTGGTTTGCACCGCAAGGTTAATATTGTGGACTCTTTCTTTGGTATGCTTGCCGAGAACTTGTTGAAGGGTTTGCATCGCGAAGTGATGATTGCTAAATTCCTGATTCCGATTAATACAATAAGGCGAATTATCATAGCCGTTCCTCCCAAAGCAGAGTATGAAGCTGGATTCCAAAAATGGGTGGAACATTTTTGCCGGATGGGAGGTACATTGGGTTGCCGGGTGCATTTCTTTGCAAATGAAGAGACAACCGTCCGGTTGCAGGCATTGGTGAAGAAGAAATACGGGCAGACCTTAACGGACTTTTCCCGTTTGGATGATTGGGGAGATTTGTTGATCCTGACAGGCCAGGTAAATTATGACCATTTACTGGTGGTGATAAGTGCGCGTAGAGGCTCTATCTCTTACGATAGTTCTTTTGAAAGGCTGCCGGCGCAGTTGGGCAAATATTTCTCCAATAATAGTTTGATTGTGCTCTATCCTGACCAGCTGGGCGAGCCCCAAGATGCTGTCTCTTTTTCTAATCCGCGTAATGAGGCGCAGCATTACGAGAAAGTGGGCAAGTGGGTATATAAGTGGTTTAAGGAGAGCTGAACCCTTAGTGACTGAGGTTTCATAATTTATAATTAGTAATTTTATAATTATCATTGTGGAAGATTGGCAACAAAGAACCCGGATTTTGCTGGGAGAGGATAAAATGAAACGGCTGCAACAAGCGCATGTGTTGGTGGTAGGTCTCGGCGGTGTAGGTGCCTACGCAGCTGAAATGATATGTCGTGCGGGGGTAGGACGGATGACGATTGTGGATGCAGATACTGTGCAGCCTACTAATATAAATAGGCAGCTCCCCGCTTTACATTCCACGATCGGAAAAGAGAAGTCTGCAGTTTTGGCTGCACGTTTCAAGGATATCAATCCGGATATACAACTGAGGGTATTGCCGGTATTCCTGAAAGACGGGAATATACCCGAACTGCTTGATGCCGCGCAATATGATTTTGTGGTAGATGCCATTGATACGCTTGCTCCTAAATGCTACCTGATAGCGGAATCACTGAAACGTCATATTAAGATTGTGTCGAGCATGGGAGCGGGGGCAAAAAGTGATATTACGCAGGTGCGCTTTGCCGACATATGGGATACGTATCATTGCGGATTGAGCAAAGCGGTGAGAAAACGCTTACAGAAGTTGGGGATCAAGCGCAAGTTGCCGGTTGTGTTCAGTACCGAACAGGCCGATCCGAAGGCTGTGTTGCTGACGGAAGATGAACAGAATAAGAAGTCCACTTGCGGAACTGTGAGCTATATGCCGGCTGTATTCGGATGTTACCTTGCGGAATATGTTATTAAGAGATTGTAACCAGACCATCAAATAGTAAATAATATCAATGATACGCTTAGAAGGAATAACCAAAAGTTTCGGTGGTTTGCAGGTATTGCGAGGTATCGACCTGGAGATAGAAAAAGGGGAGGTTGTCAGCATTGTCGGGCCCAGCGGCGCCGGAAAGACTACCTTATTGCAGATTATGGGTACGCTGGATATGCCTGATAAAGGTTCGGTAATGATTGACGGTACATTGGTGAATCATCTGAAGGAAAAAGAGCTCTCTGCTTTCCGTAACAAACATATAGGCTTTGTCTTTCAGTTTCATCAGCTATTGCCGGAGTTCACTGCTTTGGAGAATGTGATGATACCTGCTTTTATTGCCGGTATGGGGCAGCAGGAAGCAAAGGCGGCCGCTAACGAAATATTGGAGTTCATGGGATTGGCGGAACGCGCCTCGCATAAACCCAATGAACTGTCTGGCGGTGAGAAACAACGTGTGGCAGTTGCCCGTGCACTGATTAATCATCCGGCGGTAGTGCTGGCAGATGAACCGTCCGGAAGTTTGGATACGCATAATAAGGAGGAGTTGCATCAGCTGTTTTTTGATTTGCGCAACCGTTTGGGACAGACATTCGTTATTGTAACGCATGATGAAGGGTTGGCGCAAATTACCGACCGCACCATTCATTTGAAGGATGGCGAGGTTTGCAACTACTGATTCTTATTCAAAACAAACATAGTGGGAGAGCCGTTCTAAATCGCTCTTTGTGAATTCTTCGTAGAGGGCGAATGGCTTAAGATTATGAAGTTCACCTCTTTTTCTGCGGTATTCCACAAATGCTTTTGCTTGGTAGAAGTTTATATAGGGGTGGTAGCAAAGGCGCTCTATGCCGGCGTGGTTTAGATTGATGCGTCGGATTTCCGAGGGAGCAACAGTGAACCATGCTTGTAATTGGTGATAATCCAGATGAACCTCTTCTAATTGCTCTATCTTGTAAAAACCGCCTAAGCGTTTCCGGTAGCCAACTATCAATCGGGCTATGCCACTTCCTATGCCGGGAATCTTTTTCAGTTCAGTAGTATCGGCATTGTTTAGATCGAGCACTGTGCCTGCCGGATATTTATAGATGCTGTCTTTTTGGGGTGGAGCAGGGTGATATAGGGAGGCTGTTTTCCTTATGGTATCTTCTGCTGTAAAATAGATGTAAGGGGCTAATGCACGATATTGTTCTTCTGTCAGTCCGTATACCTTTTTGAAGTCCTTCGTTTTGCGAAACTTTCCTCCTTTGCTCCGGTAGCGCAGTATGTTTTTTGCCATCCATGAGGGGAGACCCAACCGGCAGAAAGCAGTGGAGTCTGCATGGTTAGGATCAAAAGGGGCCAATATAATTGTCTTTTTTTTATGTTTGGGGAATTTGTCGAAATGGCTGCGAACGTTTTTGTCTTGTTCGCGCATGCTGTTGATAAAGTGGTCGTATTCTCTCAAAGCGGCGACTTGCAATTGGATCTCTTTATCGGAAAGTGCCCGGTTGTTTTGTTGGAAAGAATAAATATACCCGGAGAGAAAGATGACGATGATTCCTATGATAAGAACAAGGATGCCCCGTCTTTCTCCCCGGGAAAAGTATAAAAAGTCTTTGAATGGGTTCTTCATACCGGTCTATTTAAGGAAGCCCAATTCGTTGATGAAAATGAGTGCGATACCTATTGGAGCAATAAATTTAAGAATAAAGATTAGCAATTTGTAGATATGTATATTCAGAGTGCCGTTGTTGCTGACTTCTTCCCAAACAATCTTTTTGTCCAAATACCAACCGGTAAAGATTGAGATGAAGAGCCCACCCAAAGGTAACATGATTTTAGCAGTGAGGAAGTCGAATAAATCGAATAAGTTAAGACCGAAAATTGTGTAATTCTTTCCTACACCTAGCGACAGTGAACATAATACTCCCAGTATGATACAGCCGGCTGTAACTAACCGGGCTGCTTTCTTTCGTGTAAACTTGAATTCTTCGTGCAGATAGGCCGTTACCACCTCATGTAAAGAGATTGTGGAGGTTAATGCTGCGAGTGCCAGCAGAATATAGAACATGAGCGACAAGGCAATAGCCAGCCAGGGTATATCACCGAATGCCTGCTGAAAGACATTGGGCAGGGTGATGAATAGCAAGCTCGGTCCTGCATCCGGCTGAATACCGACGGAGAATGCAGCAGGGAAGATGATAAATCCTGCAAGTATGGCAACCAGCGTATCGATACCTGCCACATTGAGTGCCGTTTTAGGTAGGTTGGTGTCGTTTCTGAAATAAGAAGCATATGTACAGAGACATCCCATACCGAGGCTGAGTGAAAAGAATGCTTGTCCCATTGCCCCTAAAAACACGTTGCCGTCCACTTTACTGAAGTCCGGTTTCAGTAGAAATTCGATGCCTGCTCCTGCGCCGGGTAATGATATGGAACAGATGGCGAGTACTATTAGTAGGATAAATAGCATGGGCATCATTATCTTGGCTGACTTTTCAATGCCTTTTTCCACTCCTTTCACGATGATGAAGTGTGTTGCTAACAAGAACATTATCAGCCAGATAATAGGGCGCCATGGATTGCTGACAAACCCGTTGAAAGAAGAAATAAACTCCGCGGCGGATTTACCGGCAAAACTATTGGTTGCGGCTTCTCCTATGAATTCTAAAGTCCAGCCGGCCACTACCGAATAATAGCCTAAAATGAGAAAACCTGCTAATACGCCCATTCGTCCTACCCAACGCCATTGGGTGCCCGGCGCCAGTTTGTGGTAGGCTCCGGCTGTGTTGGCACGCGAATGGCGTCCGATAAGAAATTCAGCTATCATGATAGGTATGCCCAAGATAAGTACGCAAACCAGATATATCAGTATGAAAGCTGCGCCACCATGATTACCTGTCTCGAAGGGGAATCTCCAGATATTTCCCAAACCAACTGCAGAACCGGCTGAGGCGAGTATGACACCTAGTTTACTCCCAAAGTTAGCTCTTTCATTTCTTGTCATAAAACGTGGATTTTTCTTACAATTCGTTATTAATACCGATTAAAATATGCAAATATAGAAAATGTTCCATACTTTTGTACACAGATTGTTCATAATTTGAGATATGCTATATTATATTAAGAAATATCCGGTATCGCTCGCAGTAATACTTACTGTCATTTATCTGTCATTTTTCAAACCGCCTACGACTGAGCTGGGCACTATTCCGAATCTTGACAAGGTGGTGCATATTTGCATGTATTTCGGTATGTCCGGGATGTTGTGGTTGGAGTTCCTGCGGGCACACCGAAAGGATCATACTCCTATATGGCATGCTTGGGTGGGCGCATTTATCTGCCCGGTGCTGTTTAGCGGAATAGTGGAATTGTTGCAGGAGTATTGCACTACTTATCGTGGCGGTGATTGGCTGGACTTTGCAGCCAATACCACCGGAGCTGTTCTGGCATCATTGGCAGCTTGTCTGGTTTTGAAGCCGCGAATGCAACGATGACCTGCGGGCTAAAGATAATCGACTACGCTATTCAGCTTTATTCCGTTTGAACCTTTAATCAGAATTGTTTTTCCACAGGGCTTATTCTTTTGGAGCTCGGCTATCAAAGCCGGGGCATCGGGATAGGTGGAATAGTTGTGGCGGGTTGCCGCAAATAATTCGCCTACCAACGCCACATCCTTAAAGTCGCACTTTTCCAGATAGTCCACTATCTTTTGATGTTCTTCGGAACTGTCTTTGCCTAATTCGCGCATATCTCCCAATATCAGCATCTTTTGTCCGGCCTGCATATTGTGAAAATTACTGATGGATGCCAGCATGCTTGTAGGGTTGGCATTATAGGCATCGATAATCAGGGTGTTGTCTGCGGTCTTTTTTAGTTGCGAACGGTTGTTCCGGGGTTCATACTCATTTAGAGCTTGGTCTATTTTTTCCGGTTCCACTCCAAAGAAACATCCGATAGTAACGGCGGCAAGTGCATTGGATAAGTTATATTCGCCAATCAGCCGGGTGTGCACTTCATGGAGGCTGCCTTCTTTTCCGGATTTCCACTCAAAAATAAGGTAAGGAGAATTACCGGTGACGTGTCCGTTGACGTACAAGCCATCTTGCTCTCCGTAGCTTATCGGATTTAGTCCCCAAGCTAATTTTGTGAGGTAAGGATTGTCCTGATGAATAAAGATTGTGGAGTCACCTTTTTGACGCAGGTAATCGTATAACTCGCCTTTAGTACGGATGACACCTTCAAAAGAACCGAACCCCTCTAAATGTCCTTTTCCTACGTTGGTGATAATCCCATAGTCGGGTTCGGCTATTTCTACCAGTTCCTTGATGTCTCCGGGGTGGCTGGCTCCCATTTCTACAATTCCGAGGTCATGTTCTGCTTGCAGGCGGAGGAGGGTGAGTGGCACGCCTATCGGATTATTCAGATTTCCTTGCGTGTACAGTATGTTATATTTCCGGGACAATACGGCGGATATAAGCTCTTTGGTAGTTGTCTTGCCGTTGGTTCCTGTAATGCCAATGATACGCGTACCCAGCCGGCGGCGGTGATAATTGGCCAACTGTTGAAGGGTGCGCAGGCTATTATCCACTAATATATAATGTGTATCTCCGGCAGGAACATAGGCGGCTTCATCTACAATTGCGTAGGCGCTTCCGGCTTCCAACGCTTTGGCTGCAAAGGTGTTACCATTGAAGTTGTCGCCTTTTAAAGCAATGAATAATGAGCCTTTAGGGCAGTTGCGGCTATCGGTAGTGACACCGGTGCAATCGAGAAATATCTGATAAAGAGCAGTAATATCCATAATTCCTTTTTCTTTTTATAAGCAAAGTTACTACAAAAAAGTGAAATGCGGAAAGATATAGTGATAGAATTGAGTTACAAGGGTTTTGGTTGAAGTGGCGATAATCCGTGAAGCCATTACAATCCCTGCCGAAGCCAAATCCTGACGCCGCTACGTTACTTGTTCGTAACCATGCCCGAAAATGCGACAAACGGGTACGAATAGCGAAACAAGGCTCTAAGGAATAGTGAGTTATCCATAACTCATGCGAAAAATCAGGTTACGGAAAAAGATTGCGCCGTTCCTCCCCGTTTTGCGTACCAACACCGGACTCTTCACCAACTAATTTTGAAACCCAAAAATTAAGGACAATGAAGAGTACATTTTCAGTAATCTACTACCTCAAGCGTCAGGTAGTGAAAAAGG
>ENA-OPSZ01000036-OPSZ01000036.1-human-gut-metagenome-genome-assembly--contig:-NODE-36-length-117525-cov-26.666179_pt1 | contig 117525 bp, 108 predicted proteins | sample MGYA00241814_ERZ501919 | MGnify/ENA primary metagenome ERZ501919 (study PRJEB25962, sample SAMEA2042440) | human gut metagenome | biome: human gut; feature: human-associated habitat; material... | reverse complement strand
GGCGGTAAACGAATACCTGCATAGTGTTCATGCGGACGGTGACGGCAGTATTGTCGGAAGCTAATTGCGAGCATCGCAGGATTGCCTCACAGCGAATCACTATCGCTGCCATCCGTATACTTGACACCGAACAACAGGACAGGCTTCAGGACATACTTGACCATATTGCATACGACAAGGAGTATTATATGCGGGAGAGAGGGCAAGGTATGCGCTACTGACTTTTCTTTTGGCTGCACCAGTTTTAGATTATCCATAAACAGACGAATGATGAATAAAGATTTGAGCTATTGTATCGTGCTGTCATCAGAACAGCTTTCCTATCTGGCAGGAAGCAAATACGGCATTGACCGAATGAAGATTCTTAACCGGCTTATTGAAGCGACCGTGCTGGAACAAACGGAGTATTCCAAGAAAGGCTTTGCCACGACATTGCAAGTCGGACAGGCGGCTTTGTCGGAAGTGGAATTGTCCTGCAAATTGGGCTATGACAAGAAGACCATCTCACGTGTGATAGACAAGATGAATCAGCTTGGCATTGTCGCATCCGTTCAAAGTAACCGCACGAGTATTCACACGCAGAAATGCGTATCGGCTTGGATGCTGGACGGCAAGCGTATCGACAACCCTTTTTATGTCCGAATGAAAAACCGCAAGGACGGCAACGAAAAAACGGCTAATCGTCCATACAACAACAGTATTCTTCCAATGAAACAACAGCATATTTTGGAGAGCAACGCAGAAGCAAATTGCCCTACCCAAACGCAAACAGACAACACAGCCGTATCGGATGAAACTTACTCCCCTGATTTATCGACTTCACCAACATCAAGCGAAACTCCTGTTACAGCTTACGATGACAAAAATAGAAATGGTTACGATGAATTGAAAGCCGAAACAAATAACCATGAGCTTCTCCACACCCCTACAACCACATCAGGCTATGAGATTGCAGGCAATGGAAGCGACAACGATGCTGCACAGGTAAATTCCACTTCGGCATATCCGACTACGACATTGGCTTCTCCACAGCCTTTGGCAGAGGAAGAACCAACTAATGACCAAGGGAATGACTGGCAATTATAAATCTTTCAGATACAGTAAAATGTACTATGTTATAGTATGTAGTGTTACAAGAAGTGCCTATGTCGCACAGGCTCGCTTCGCTTGCCAGTACCACATAAGCGTATTCCGGCAGTCGCAAGCTCCCACCGTGCTGTACCTTTTTAGATAAGATGTTTTACCCATTATAATGCAGAAAAGAATGAAGAACAATGATAACGACAAACTGATTGACGAGAATAAGGACGAGGAAAAGGATAAGAAAGACACAAGACGCACCCTGCGCCTTGAAGCCAGAGTTACGGAAGACGAATATGCCAAAGCTGCGGAACTCGCCCAATCCTGTGGTTTGACCATGAGTGACTATGTACGCAGGACGGCTTTGGGGCATCGTCCACACTTGCGGCTGACCGAGCGTGAAGCGGAAGCCCTGTGCAGCCTTTCGGATGCGAGGGGCGACCTTATCCGTGTCGTGGCAGCCGTGAAGTCCATCCAAGCGGACAAACGAGCCATCTATTTCAGCGATACCCGATTTGTGGAGCAATGGATGAAAGCTGCCACAAAGCTCATCAACCGTTGGAATCAAATTGAAGCCTACCTTAACGAATAAATTTTCCCACCTGTTATGATTGCAAAAGCAGCTACCATTTCGCATGGCTCAAATGCCATCAGATACTCCGTCAATAAAGACAGGGCGGATATAGTCAAGACCAATCTTCTGCCGGATGACATTTCTCCCGAAGCGATGTTCAAGCGGATGATGCTTGTACAGAAGATGTTTGCCAACGAAAGGAAGAGAGGCAGACCGCTTACCGACAATGTGATAAGGATTGAAATTTCCCCAACCGCAGAAGAAAGCAAGGGCTGGACGATGGACGACTGGGCACGTTTGGCAGACGAGTTCATCCAAGAGTTTGATTCCATAGACCTGTCTAAAAAGACGAAACGTGCTTCTTCCAAGCAGACCAACCTCAAAGGTTCGCAATACGTTGTCGCTCTACATCGGGATGCAAAGAGTGGCATTCTCCACCTGCACATTGATGCCAACCGTGTGGATATGGAGGGCAAAATCAATGACGGACACCTACCCGGCATGAGGGCTGTAATGGCTGCGAATATCATCAACGAACGTTACGGCTGGATGCAGGCCGAAGAAATAGGCATACGACATAAGCAGGAGGTTTCAGACTGTTGTATGGAGATTCTCCGTAAGATGGATAAGTTCAGTTGGGAACGCTACGAAGCGGAACTGGTAAAGCATGGCTATGGGGTACACATACAGAAAAATGAGGACGGCACGGTTTATGGCTATTCCATCAAGCGAGGTAACTCCAGTTATAAGTCCTCAAAGTTGGGTATTGGTCGTAACCTTGTCCCCTCAAAGATTATGAAGACATGGCAGAAATTGCATCCGCAGGAGGGTAAAATCAATCAACTGCAAGCGGAAGCCAAGCAAACAAGGACAGCCACACCGACTGCCATTTCCAAGCCACAGACTACACCGCAACCTGTAATGAAGCTCTATTCCATCGGCACGGATGACAACAGGACATTTGCCGTTTCCTTATCAGAAGCCGCAGACAACATCATCCGTCAGGAGTGTTCTTTGGAGGAAGCCCACCCATTGGCTAAGTTGGAAGAGATACAGCACACGGCACTTCTGTTGTTTGCCGGATATTTGGATGCAGCCACAAGTATGGCGGTTTCAAGCGGTGGCGGTGGTTCTGATACAGGTGGCTGGGGACGGGACAAAGACGAAGATGAACTTGAATGGGCACGCCGTTGTGCGAGAATGGCGAACCGAATGTGCAAGCGCAGGAAAGGGCTTCACAGATAATTTTTCAACCCAATATCAAAGGACATGAGCATAGGAAAACCAAAGAATGACCCCATCGACCTGAACGGTCTGATGAACGAGATAGAGAACGACCATCGGATAACTGTGGAATCGGATGCCATTGATAAGCACATTGAGGAATTGAGAGCAGCCCAAAAAGACTTACGGCAAGCGACCGAGACATTGGAAAAGGCTACAATGACTTTGAATGGAGCCATTGCAGCCCTTAAATCCGCTACTGATAATTCAACTAATATCGTAACCGGAATTAACAACGCCATTGTCAAAGCGCAAGAAAACACAGAGTACAAAGTAAGTATTGCGCAGGAAGATATGGAGTTGTTGATGAAAAACTCACAAGCCGTTTTAGCCACGGACGAGATAGTGATGAAGCAACATTTTGAGAAGCAAGCTCAGGCAATGGAATCCCATGAGCGCAGAATTTCATCTATTCTCAACCGAAACCAAGGCTTTTGGATTTCCGATTTTTGGGCAAAAGTTTTTAGCTGGGTTATGTTGGCATGTTTCCTGATTACATTTATCGCCTATCACTTGAAAACACGTCCGTAAAGCCATTTATCAATTCAAGGTAAATTTACATTTGGGGTAATTGGAACAGCCGTAGAAAGTACCATATTTACCATGACGTAAAAGAAGCTGTCCTCCACATTGGGGACAGATACCTTGATTTATAAGGTCAGAACTTCTGTATTGCCGAGCTTTTGCATTATGTTTATGCTGTTTTAATTTTTCTTTATCGGCAATTATACGATTTTGGTTGATAGTTCGTACTATCCAATCTGTTGTTTCCTGATTAAGGACAGAGGTTCTATGTTGCAAAATTGTGCGTTTGAGACTGTACCTATTAACAACAAGACTATTTACGATATGCACTTTTAATTCGGCATCGTTATTGAAAACAACAATAGGGATAAAAGGTATATCTACAGAACACCTGAGTAAGTGACGCAGAAATCTTACATGACCTGCATTCTGTTTTATGGGATTATAAAATTGATGCTTACTTTTATATATAGTTTGAGTCCAGTATTCACTATTTTCACCACCTAAAATCCAACCTTTATATCCTTTTGTTTCAATCACAAAAACACCATAGGGCGAAACCACAATATGGTCTATCTGCGTAGAATATCCATTGCTTTCAAATAGCAAATCATTGAATATAACATACTCTTCGGGCAATTCCTGTATCTTGTTATTTACAAGCTTTTCAGAATACTTGCCTTTCCACATTGGCATCTTCAATCTAATGAAGATAATCAATACTAAAAACAATATGATACCGACAATGTACATATTACTGCATCAATAGATCCTTTTTATCCATCTTTTACTTGATTCAAATCCCCATTGAACATGCCATCTTCTTCCTGTTACTTTATCTAGCAGAAGAAATTGATATATATTTTTTGTAGGATATAATTCAAATGTTCCACAGCCCGTACCAAGAGATAGGTCTTCGTCATTAAGGGTTGCAGAACCTTCTTTATCATCATCCAAAGACCATTGTACAATTTCTATTTTCCCTGTCATTGTATCTAATTGCAGAAAATTATAGATATTTTCTGTTGGATATAATTTGTATCTATCAAGTCCATGCATACGAAAATCTATATCTTCTACAATAGCATGTATTTTAATCAAAGTAGAATCATTAACTGTTTTGGTATGTGAAATGGAACTTTCGTTTTGTGCAGAAACACATAACGAAATTAAAAATAAATAAAAAATAATCACAAATTTCTTCATTGGTAAATCATTTAAGTAATTAAAGTTAAATGTAATAGTATAGCTAATGCTGTATTTATTTCTTCTTATTTACATCCCATTTAAAAATATAAATATAATCTCCGACAGGAATGTTTACAATCAAAATCTTACCTTTTTTCCTTTTAATATTCATATAGCCAATAATAGCTTCATCGGGATAAATAGTAGTGGTTTTTAAATATCCTTGTTCACGTATAGTTCGGTCATTATCCATCATTTGTCCTAATGTAAGCATTTGATTGGTAGATGCGACATTTGCTTGATATGCTGCATTAGCGTCATAATGATTGGTTATGGTAGTGTAAGCATAACCATTAGAAGAATAAGACGTAGAATAGGATGTTGAGTATCCTGCAGTTCCTGCATTAATGCCAGCAGAGATTCCATATAATGCCATAGCCCATGCTTGTGAGCGTTTTATTTTTTTTTGATATTCTTCATTTGTGTATACTTCAAGTTTTAAAGTATCGTCTTTTTTTGTTAGTAGATTAGCGTGTACGCTGTCAGGTTGGAATACAATTGGGGTTTCACTTAAATTCTTGATAAAAATATCCAAGTGATAGTATTTTCCATAATCATCTTTTTCCTCAAAGCATGAAAGACCTACAACAAAATTATTTTTGTTTAAATAAGCCCAAAATTTTCCATCATTATATTCTGTCAGGATAGAATCGTTTTGGGGGTATATGAATGTTTGGGCTTTACATACGGTTGAAAGCAATAAAAATATTACTGTGAATATATTTTGTTTCATACTCTTGTTGATTATAGTGTTTGATTATAATACTCCTCTATTTCTTTGATTGCTAATTTTATATCTTTCTGTTTTGCACATATAGAGTATTTGTATTGATCTAAGAAAAAATCAAAATTGCTTTTTACTGATGACTTAATCCAATCGTCAGAAGAAAAACTCAAATGCTCTTTTATTTGCTTTTTGGTATTAAGCAATTCTTGTAATGATATATTATATTTTCTACTGAAAAGCAGTTCTTGTAATCCACCGACATAACCCAATGCCCATTTAAAATAATCCTCATCCTTAGATTTCACTTCATCTACGTTCATCCCCTTATATTTACCAAAGGTTAAATTATTACTTTCATCAAGGCAACTCCATTTTAGATTATCAACATCTTCTATGAGATTTTCAATTAGTTCCCAATTACCACAACCGCAACAATCTATCACTTGTTCTTCTGTAATACCATTTTCAGGTTTCCCATCAGTTAGTCTATATCCATAGGCTTCACCGTAGTGTCCTTTGGGCTTTACCCTTGTTACCATATAAGAAAGATGATACCACCCATTTCTTCTTACAACAAAAGGAGTTCCCTTTCCTAAAAACCGCCAAATATCAAAAATATTCTCACTATTCATTTCTACAGACTTTGATAATTCTTAAAATTATGTCATTAACGCGGACCGAGAAACTTATCTCCATTAAGATGAATCATGTGGTCTGGCATATCAGCAATCCACACCTCAGTTTCCCACGCAAGCTGTTCTGAAAATTTTTTGAATGTCACAAAATCAAGGAATGCTGTTACATAAATCTTCCCTGCAGTAACATTTTCCGTCATAGACTCAATCTCCAAAATTCGTTTGGGATCCATTGGACCAACCGATGTTACAGATTCAATAAAATATATCCAATTCTTATCTTCTCGGTAGAGAACCACATCAGGCATTTTGTCGTGTAATGTAATTTCAAAGCCAAGTGCAGAAAGTTTATCTATGTTTTTAACCATATCTTTCTGAATCGTATCGCCGACATACAAGCATTCCGAATGAGGTGCAAATCTTGGAGCAAACTCTTCTATGATTGCCTTTTGTAGTTGATTATGCTTACCTGGACTAAAGGTAAAATCTTTATCATTTATCTTAACAGGCATCTTTTGCATTCTTTTTTTTGAAGCATAAAGATTGGAAAGCGTATCATGTTTGTAAAGGAATTGCGCTAACGATGCACTTTCTTCGCAAACGCAATTTTCATTATCGCTTATTGATTGAATGACTGTCAAAAACTCTGGAGTAATTCGATAACGATAATTAGGGCTATTCGTTGCTTTTCCGTTATCCTCTATTAAAGCTGCAGTTCTGAAAGGGTGCATAGCTTGTTTACGGAAAGTTTCTCTTGAATTTTCTGCATATATAACTCCATAATTATCGGCAATGAAAGCTATAATGTCATGGATTCTTATCCAGTCATTTGTTGCCTCGCTCCAAGGTGTTTCATTTTTTAATTTTGCCATCGCAAGCAATGTCAAACAACAAAGTGCCCCTTGTTGTCTGGCTGGCATATTAAGCCTTACCAATAAATCTTTTGCTATATCTAATTTATCCATTTGCTAAGTATTAAATTACAATTTGTAACAGACAATTCTTTGTGCATCAATTCTCTACCCATTTCTTCAATGATTTTTCGCTCTGGAATTGGTATCTGATTTATTTCTGTAGAATTAACCTGAGTTGAGCCATTGAGAATCCTATAATAGTTATCATACAGGCTGGAGTTCAATAGGACATACAATCCATACGTTACACATGGTGAATCACATTTGATAAAATTGATTTTATTCTGTGTACTAATATATGTGAATTGTGGATATTTTTGCTTCAAATATATACCACACTGCAATCTACGTTCTTCTTCTTTTGAAGTAAAACGCTTTACCATTAGAAAATCACTATTCTCCTGCAGGAATCCTTTTCTGTCAGTTTTAATAACTTCACTTTCTTTTCCTAATGGCCATGTTACACGACCATTTTGAATGTGTTGAGAATAAATCAGAGGATATGCGCCATCTTCCAATTGGTCTCGTAATACTTCCCTTGTCCTAAAATCAACTATGATTCCAGTCTGCATCTTCAAATTTAGTTCAGGCAGAGTTTTAGGAAAACGATTGATTTGATTGAGAACCATTGCATCTTTGTCATTCGTAATGAGATAGACGAACTGATTTTGAGCCACAACTGTTTCATAAGGAGCACAAAAATGTACAATATCTTCAAAACTGGACGTTGAAGAAGACGTGATTGACACATAATCAGGAATACGTTTCGTCTTCTTTACCTTTATAATAATCGTCTCTTGTAATACTGATTCTCCATCAAAGACTTTATCCCTACTTTCAAACAGGTGCATATCCGTAATTACACAATGTTTAAACAGATACTGCCTAAAACGCTTGAAATATGCCCCAGAAGTCCAAGAGCGAGGAACAATATACACTAATTCAGAATCTTGCTTCAAATTATGAATTCCCATAGCCCAAAACAGGAAATACAAGTTTGGTGTACCATAGCAAACACTCGGCATCGCTTTCGCTTCCTTTGCTTCTTTGGGAATTTTCAAATATGGAGGATTTCCTATAATATAGTCATAGAGTTTCGTATTATCTGAAAATAGAGGATTATCCTCAAATAATTGGCTTGTCAAGTAATTGTCTTGTATAATCTCATAATTTATACCGCATTCTTCTTTAGCCAATTCCAAATTGGATTTCAGTAGGGGCAAGACCAATTCATCGGTTTCATAACAGGTAAGATATATTCTGCCTGTATAGCCGCTTTGAATCAATTTATCAATTACCGCAGCAGATAGTATTCCTGTACCTGCACCTGCATCTAACAGATGAAGTTCAGGTTTTGTCAAATCAAAACAGAAAAGAGAAGCCATAAAATTAGCAGTAGCCATATTCGTAAAGAACTGACCGTACTTCTTTCGTTTTAATTTTGGAACAGAAGCAATAAAACTATCTGTGTTATGTATTATTGAACTTAGCATTTTATTTCTTCTCTATTGTCCCATCTACTATCAGCTCTTTCAGTTCAACCGAAAGTAGTTGGGCTATTTTATACAATGTCTCTAAATTGGGTTGTTGGCGATTGCAACAATAGGCATTTGTCGTACTAAAACTTTTCCCTATCTGTTCAGAAAGCCATTTTTGAGATAAGTCTTTCTCTACCAATACTGTTTTTATTCGGTTTAATTTCATCATTACACATTGAAGTCTTATGCAAAATTACAAAATAATTGGCTAAACATAGCATTATTTGCGATAAATATATTCCGTATTTCAACAATTACTTTGTCAATATGACGAACAAAGGGAAAGAATAATCCCTCCCTTTGCATTACGACCTCATAAAAAAACACCATCAAACAGACTGACTGCCTCAATCTTCTTTTCAAGGTTCACTTTGGCATAGACTTCTGTAGATGTTACGCTGCTATGCCCAAGCACCTCTTTTACTGATGAAATATCCGCACCTGCACTGATAGCCAAAGTTGCCGTTGTGTGCCGACTTGAATGGTAGGTAAAATCCTTTTCTATCCCGGCTTTGTCTTTTATGCGCCTTACATACTTTGATATGTTGTCGGACTTCTTTACCAGACGGAATACCAAACTTTCGGGATTATCTTCTTCACGAGGTGGAAGAAATGACAAAGCCATATCATTGAGCGGAATAGTCGCAGGACGTTTGGTCTTGCGCTGTATGATGCAGATTGTCAGAACCCCATCTATGAGTTTTATATTTCCCCAACGAAGATGTTGCATATCGCCAAGTCTTAAGCCTGTCATGGACGACAAACCGAAAGCCATTTGTACTGTCCTTTCATTCTCCGTTGCGCATTCCACATTGAGGAAGCGAGTCAATTCTTCTGGGGTGAGGTATTCCCTGTGTTTGTCGGGAGCATGGAAACGCTCTACTTTTGTAAGACTATGCACAGGATTGAACGCTATCAGTTCTTCTCTTACTGCCTTGTTGAATATCGCCTTTACCGTTTCCTCAAACAGAAGCAGCGTATAGTCAGCCAACTTGCCGTCCTGCGTTTTTATCTGTCGTGGGTTGCGGTATTCATTGCGCATGTAGTCAAACAGCCCTGTTATAATTTGGGCATCAACATTCTTCAGGAGTATTTTCGTCTGTTTAATCCTTTCAAGGTATGTGGCAATCCGTTTACGAACCACTCCCTTGTGCTGTAACATCTTCTTACAGTTATCGCAAGCCTTTGACCATTGGATATACTCATCGCACCAATCAAGCCATGTCAGTGCTTCTGCCTTTTCATTCTTTCCCTCTGTTTGTTTGGATTTCTTCTCAAAAGACGGTGGATTGAGTAAACGCTCGGCACGAATCACCCTCGCCTTATCGTATGTTTCACGGTTCAGTTTCTTTGCCTTTGGCGAATTTTCGGGCACAAGATACAGATGCAGGTTCTCTTTCTTGCGGAATCCTGTTTCGTAATATTCCAGATACAGGCTTCGGTTTCCTGCGGTCAGCTTGCGTTCTTTGATTTCTATCTTCATATTGCTATTTGTGTTTGGCCAAACATTCCATTGACGAGGTTTACCGTTTCAAGTTTCTTCTTATCCACGATTTTGGCATAAACCTCTGTCATTTTGATACTCTTGTGTCCGAGAATTTTGCTTACCACATAGATACTGGCTCCCAAAGTCAGAAGCATGGTGGCTGCGGTATGACGTGAGCAATGGTAGGTAATGTGCTTTTGTATTCCTGCCGCTTCCATCCACTCCTTTAGTACCACCTCTACTGTTGTATGCGTTATTGTAAGTTGGTGGAAGATGTTATCCACACCCTCAATCCTTTCGGGCATCCATTTTTTGGCTTCTTCCGACAATGGGATAGTCACACGGTCTTTGGTCTTGATTTGTACATGGTCTATGTATTCCGTCTTGCCATCTGCTGCAGAATGAATCTCACTCCAGTTCAACGCTTTCATATCGCTGTAACGAAGTCCCGTGAAGCAAGAGAACAGAAACGCTTTTTTGACAATCTTGTACCGACAGGGAGTGCTCATCACACTCTTAACTTCCTCAATGGTTAGAAATTCACGGTCGGCAACCAACTTCTGCGGTTTCTCTTTGGCTTCCAGCAACGTGAATGGGTTATGCTCGATAAACCCCTCACGCACCGCCTTAGCCAATGCAGAGCCGAAGCGGTTTACAAAGATGCGACAGGTGGTGCAGCTTAATGTTTTCTTTCCGTCATTGAAAGTACAAGTTTTTAAGAATGCGATGAAGCCTTTGCAGAACTCCTTATCTACTTCTTTTAATGACAGGTCAGGCTTCCCTATGTGGGATAGGTATTGTTCCACTCGTGCCTGTACGTTTCTTTTGGAACGTTTGGATGATTCGGAGAGTTCTGCATTGTCTTCCACATATTGCCCGAACCATGCGCTGAGTGTCAGCCTTGACTTTTTTACCTTTTCCCAATCCACAAGCCCCTCCTTTTGAATGTCAAGAATGCGCTGCGCCTTGATTTGTTCTGCCAATTTGCGTGTATTAGCATTCTGCAACTTGGTTGTGGCATTGATTTCCGGCACTAAATAGAGTTTCAGACCCTCTTTCTTTCGGTTTCCCCGATAATAGATGTCAAGATACAGGCTGATGCTGCCGTCCAAGAGGTTTTTCTCACGGATGCGGACAGGCTCTTTCAATTTGATTTCTTTCTTCTTTCGTCCCATTTTGTTTTCTTTATTTTCTGATGTTTATATTTGCTTTCTTATTGGTAATCAACAACATAATTGCTATTGCAAAGGTATTGCCAAACGGGACAAAAACGGGACAAAATCAGTCAAATAATCCGCAATTTTAGGAAAGTATAACGAAGCAATCCAAAATCTTCATTTCTTCCTAAGAAACTGTAAATCAGTATCCTTTTATCAATCTTGTTGCCTTTTATTTCCGATGTTTAGACCCACTTGAAGTAATTGGTGGTTACTGGTGGATATTACAAATGTGCATGGCATTGGCGGCACTCTTCGCCATCGTGATGGCTGCAGGCATGGCCTACAAGATGATGGTGAAGAACGAGCCGCTCGATGTGATGAAGCTGTTCCGACCATTGGCGGTGGCCATCGTTATGACGTGGTGGTATCCTCCTGCGGACACAGGGATGCACAACAGCGGCAGCAGCTGGTGTGTGCTTGACTTCCTTTCGTACATCCCCAATGCCATAGGCTCCTATACCCATGACCTGTATCAGGCAGAAGCCGCCCAGATCGGAGACAAGTTCGAGGAAGTGCAGCAGCTCATATTCGTCCGTGACACGCTCTATACCAGCTTGCAGGCGCAGGCGGATGTGGCCCGTGCCGGCACGATGGATCCCGCCCTGATAGAATCGACCATGGAGCAGACCGGTGTCGATGAAGTCACCAATATGGAGAAGGATGCCAGCAGGCTGTGGTTCACCTCTCTGACCTCCGGTGCGGTGGTCTGTATAGATAAAATCGTGATGGTTATTGCACTGATTGTCTTTAGAATAGGCTGGTGGGCAACGATTTATTGCCAGCAAATATTGCTTGGTATGCTTACGATTTTCGGTCCGATACAGTGGGCGTTTTCGCTCTTGCCCAAATGGGAAGGTGCCTGGGCAAAATGGATGATACGCTATCTGACCGTGCATTTCTACGGAGCCATGTTGTACTTCGTAGGTTTTTATGTATTGCTACTCTTTGATATTGTCTTGTGCATACAGGTGGAGAACCTGACAGCCATTACTCAGAACGAGGCGACGATGGCTGCCTACCTGCAAAACTCCTTTTTCTCGGCGGGTTATCTGATGGCTGCAAGCATCGTTGCTCTGAAATGCCTGAACCTTGTGCCGGATCTCGCCGCATGGATGATTCCTGAAGGTGACACGGCTTTCAGTACGCGAAACTTCGGTGAGGGTGTGGCACAGCAGGCGAAGATGTCAACGACCGGCGCTATTTCATCCATGATGCGATAATATATATAATAAGGTATAGGAAACCAATCAAATAAGGAAAACAATGGTCATAAAAAATTTAGAGAACAAGATCAAGCTCGTGATGATAGTCTGCGCCCTGTTTCTGGCAGGTTGCGTAGTTATCAGCCTGTCGAGCATCTGGACAGCCCGCTCAATGGTAGTGGATGCCCAGCAGAAAATCTATGTGCTGGACGGCAATGTGCCCATCCTCGTGCAGCGTACCACCATGGAGGAGACCCTCGATGTGGAAGCCAAATCGCATGTGGAAATGTTCCACCACTACTTCTTCACGCTGGCTCCGGACGACAAATACATCAAGTACACGCTTGACAAGGCGATGTACCTTGTGGACGAGACGGGACTTGCCCAGTACAACACCCTCAAGGAAAAGGGATTCTACAACAACATCATGGGAACCTCGGCGGTATGCTCGATATTCTGCGACAGCATCAATTTCAACAAGGAGAAGATGGAGTTCACCTATTACGGCAGGCAGCGCATAGAACGCCGCACCTCCATCCTTACCAGAGAACTGGTGACGGCAGGACAGTTGAAGCGCGTGCCCCGCACCGGCAACAACCCACATGGGCTGCTTATCGTGAACTGGCGCACCTTGCTGAACAAAGATATTGAGCAGAAAACCAAAAACAGCTACTGATTATGGGATGGAAGAAACTGATAATTGGAGAGAAGATGCCGGACAAGAACGACCCCAAGTACACTGAAAGATACGAGAAGGAGGTCAGTGCCGGCCGCAAGTGGGCCAGGTTCCTGAAAATCGACAAGGCCGCCGGATATGCGCAATGCTTCGCGTGCCAGCACCCCAAGGTGTTCCTCACGCTGGTGTTCGGCATCGTCATCGGATGCCTGACCCTGAACATCTGCCGCATGGTGGAGATATACAACCGCCCGAAAACCGAGCATACGGTCACGGCGACACAGCATCAGGAAGAGCTGTTGAGACAGAAACGTAACAAACAAATCATAAAAACAGAGAGCAATGACCCTGAAAGAACTTACAAGCAGGATTGACTGGCGTGCGCCTAAGTACAGGCTGCCGGCCATCCTTTATCCCCTGCTGCTGATTGCCGGCTATTTCTTCTTCGACCTTTTCAATGTGGAATTGGCAGAGAAGCCGTCACACATGCAGACCACGGAATACCTTAATCCGGAACTGCCGCAGGCGCAACTCCGCACCGACGAGATAGGCGGCAAGTACGAGAATATGGCCAAGTCCTACGGAAAGATCCAGGACTATTCGGCCGTGGAGAACATTGACAGGGAGCAGAGAGACGGAACGGAGGCTTACGACTCCAAGTACACGGAACAGGACCTTGCCCTGCTTGACGAAGAGGCGGAACGCCGTCTGCAGGAGATGCAGTCCCGGCTTGACAAGAGCCGAGAGCGCGGCATGGCGATGGCAAATGACTCCCTTGCGGAACCCATGAGTGAGGTAGAACGCCTCCGACGCGGCGCCCAACGCCAGCAGGAAGCCCTCGACGAGCTGAACAAGGCTCTGGCCGAAGCCCGTCTGAACGGTCAGAAAGGTATGGAAGAGGTACAGAAACCTCAGTCTGCCGCCAATGATACGCTCAAGTCGGCAGGCACGGTCACGGAGAACGAGGATGCCGTCACGCAGCCTCCCGAAGATGCAGCCACACAGTCTGTGGTAAAGGTGAGGAAGCCCAACTCCGCCTATTTCAATACCCTTGCAGAGAACGAGCCTGAGCCGAATCTCATCAAGGCGATTATCGACGAGGATGTGAAAGCCGTTGACGGCTCACGGGTAAGGCTGCGCCTGCTTGACGAGGTGGAGATAAACGGAGTCATTCTTGCCAAAGGCTCATACATGTACGCCACCATGAGCGGGTTCGGGCAGCAGCGAGTGAAAGGAACGGTCAAGAGCCTTATGGTGGATGACGAACTCCTGAAGGTAAGCCTGACACTCTATGACACCGACGGCATGGAGGGTCTTTACGTGCCCAATTCCTCTTTCCGGGAGACCACCAAGGATATAGCATCCGGGGCGATGGGCAGCAATATGAGCATCAACAACGGCAGTTACGGCAACAACTTCACGCAGTGGGGCATGCAAGCCATACAGAACGCCTACCAGCAGACCACGGGGGCTATCTCGAAAGCCATCCGCAAGAACAAGGTGAAGCTCAAGTACGGCACCTTCGTCTATCTGGTCAACAGCAGGGAGAACAATAAAAACAGATAGAACGATGATACGCATTGATGAAATATACAATGAGGACTGCCTGGAAGGGATGAAGCGGATTGCGGACAGAAGTGTCGATGCCGTCGTGTGCGACCTTCCTTACGGCATACTGAACCGCCATAATAAAAACGCCGTTTGGGACAGGCAGATACCGCTTGAGCCCCTATGGGAACAATACCGGCGTATCATCAAGCCGGACAGTCCCGTCATCCTGTTCGGGCAAGGCATGTTCACGGCAAAGCTGCTCATGTCACAGCCCCGATTGTGGCGGTACAACCTTGTCTGGCACAAGGACAGGGCCAGCGGACACCTGAACGCCAACCGTATGCCGCTGAGGAAGCATGAGGATATCCTTGTATTCTACGAGCATCTGCCCGTATATCACCCGCAGATGGTTCCTTGCGACAAATCGCAGCGCAACCACGGCCGGCGTACAAGCCAGACATTCACCAACCGCTGCTATGGCAACATGAGGATGACCGATGTCCGCATCGCCGACGACAAATATCCCACCTCTGTCATACAGATAGCAAAGGAACACACGACCGGTGCCTTTTACCACCCGACACAGAAACCTGTCGCCCTTGTGGAGTACCTGATAAGGACATATACCGACGAGGGGGATGTGGTGCTTGACAACTGCATCGGGTCGGGAACCACGGCCATAGCCGCCATCAGGAGCGGACGGCACTATATCGGCTTCGAGACTGATGCCGCTTACTGCCGGATAGCCGAGGAGAGGATAAAGGCAGAGAGACTCACGGAAACAACAAACGAAAAACAATAATATCAACAATGAGAACAATGCTTTCAAAAATTCTTGCGGCATTCTTAATCACCGCCGCATTCCAGCCCATCCATGCGCAGACCACCTATCGGGAAATGGAGCAGCTTACCGTCAACGAACAGGTGACGACCGTCATCACCGCCTCCGAGCCGATACGGTTTGTGGACATATCCACAGACCTGGTTGCGGGAGACCAGCCCATCAACAACACCGTCCGGCTGAAGCCGAAGGAGGCCGGGCATGAGGACGGCGATGTGCTTGCCATTGTCACCATCGTCACGGAACGTTACCGTACCCAGTATGCCCTGCTGTACACGACACGGCTGACAGAGGCCGTCACCAGCAAGGAGATAGAACTGTCGGAGCGCACCGCCTACCACAATCCCGCCGTGTCGATGTCCACGGAGGACTTGTACCGCTATGCGCGTCAGATATGGACATCACCTGCAAGATTCCGCAACGTGGGCAGCAAGAAGCACCGTATGACCATGCGGCTGAACAACATCTATTCGGCGGGCGACTACTTCTTCCTTGACTTCTCGGTGGAGAACCGCACCAACATCCGTTTCGACATTGACGAGGTAAGGCTCAAACTCTCCGACAAGAAAGTGTCGAAAGCCACGAACTCGCAGGTCGTGGAGCTGAAGCCGGAGCTGATACTGGAACAGTCCCGGTCGTTCCTTCACGGCTACCGCAATGTGATTGTGGTGAAGAAGCTGACCTTTCCCAACGACAAGGTGCTGACGGTGGAACTTACGGAGAAACAGATTTCAGGCCGAACCATATCCTTGAACATAGACTATGAGGACGTGCTGTCGGCCGACGGATTCAGCAACGCATTATTGAGGGAGGAATAAGCCATGAAGAAGATACTGATAATCCTTGTCGCGGTGTTTGCCGTGTCATCCACAGCGTTTGCCGGAGACCGTGACGGACGTGTGTCCTTCGGCATCGGACTCTTGTATGAGAACGGTTTGGACGCCACTCTCAGCTATGAGCGCGAGAACGCCTATCACAATGCCTGGGAGTTTTTCGCCAACGGCTATCTCAAGTGGGACAAATGTGCCTCCTGCGGCCATGTCTGTCCGGATTCGTTCTGGAAGAACTACCGCTCATGGAGCGTCGGTGCCGCCTACAAGCCGTGCGTGGTACGCGGTCGCAACCATTACGGCAGTTTCCGTTTCGGCGGTTCGCTCGGCTCGGACACTCATAAAGTGTTGGGCGGCATACACGCCGGGTATGAGCACAACTACCGTCTGCGTGGCGGCTGGCAGCTGTACTGGCAGGTGAAGTCAGACCTGATGATAAAAGGCAAAGACCTGTTCCGCACAGGTGTCGTGTTAGGAGTCAAACTACCTGTAAAATAAAAAGTCATGAAAACCAATTATGTGAAAATACTGAACCGTATGAACAAGATAATCAATCGGGTAAATGCCCGTAAGCAGACGGAACTGCGTTCCAAAAGCAAGGGCTTGAAAGTGAAATGGAGCCGGGCATGGAAGATGTTACGGTGTAACTACTTGGGCCTGTGCGTCCTTGTGCTGACCGTAGCCCTTACGTCATGCGACGGGCATCATGAGTTTCCAGACACCTCAATGAAGGTAGGTCATGTGCTCTGCACCGACGGCCGTGTCATGGCTGTGGAGGAATGTGAGCGTCAGGGCAAGGAGCCTATCGCCGTGGTGTTCTATCTCTGCAATGATGAAAGGATGGAAGGGAACGGGTATGCCGTGTACCTCCGAGACCTGCCGGACGAAGCCTTTGCCGACAGCGTGGGAGTGGCACAGGGAACATCCGCTGACTTATACGCGCATGACGGCAATGCCAATACCTACGAGATGTATGCCAACAGCGGCTGTAGTTCACCCGCTGCCGTTGCCGTGTTTGCGATGTGGCGTTACGGACAGAGTGCCTATATTCCCTCGGTGGCGCAGATGCGCCTGCTGTATGTAGCCAAGCCATATATCAACCATATCATCGAGAAATGCGGCGGAAACCCGTTGCCCGACGAGGCGGACGAGGTATGGTACTGGACATCCACGGAGGTAAAAGGACAGGAAACCTCGAAAGCCTGGCTCTACTCGCTCGGCAGCGGTGCCGTACAGGAGACACCCAAGCTCCAATCCCACAAAGTAAGACCCATGGTAACATTGAACGATTAAAATGAAGAACGACATGAATATCATACATATCCTTTTCGGCATCGTGCTGATATTGTTGGTACTGATACAGACCTATAACTCCGTGAAGGCGGAATCCCATCGTCAGGAATTACAGCAAATCTGTGATTTCCTGCAATCACGGAAAGACACCATGGATTCCCTGCTCAACCGGTTTGACGGCATCCTCTGTGACATGACATCCGACAATGAGAGAAATACAGTCTTGAAAAAACATGCAATAGAGTTGGATAAACTTGTCAAAGACCTTAAAAACGAGCAATATTGGCTTGAATCCGGGAACCGGTCAATGAAATCGAAACAGAAAAGACTGCTGACCATCAAAGGAAAACTCGTAAACGAGACCAACGAAATCAGGGAAAAGATACGGCAGAGAAAGCACACGATAGCGCAGCTTGAAATCCGTATTGACTCGCTGAAGAGAATCAAGGCCGGGATTGATATAGAAATGGGCAATAGTCTGGGGAACGAAGCAAGCAGCCTCTCAGAGCCGGTGTCAGGTCTGAATATCCCGCCGTCGATTAAATTAATTCTGGAATCCCAGGGGATTACGTGCATCGGTGAGTTGGCCTGTCTTGACAAGGATTACCTGCAAGGCATCAGCGGTATCGGTGCGGTAAGTGTCGAGCGTATAGATGCAGCCCTGCAGGAAAAAGGCGCATACCTCGGCATGGAAGCGGTCAAGGTCAACGACCGCTGGTACAGGATAGAATCAGAGGAAGCTGAAGAACAGACAGTAGAGCAGACACAGGAACAGACAACAGAGTGACCTATGGAAGAAACAAAAGAGATACAGGGACTTTACAAGATATTCCGTGCGGCGGTCTATGTGTCGCTGCTGCTTGAATTTTTCGAGTACGCCGTCGATCCGGAGACACTCGACCACTGGAACGGCGTGCTCGTGGACATCCATGACCGCATCAAGACATGGTTCATCTACCATGACGGCAATCTGATATATGCCAAGGTAACGACCTTCCTGCTCATCTGCATCACCTGTGTGGGAACGCGCAACAAGAAGCACCTTGAGATGGATGCCCAGAAGCAGGTGCTTTATCCGTTGCTCGGCGGCATCGGGCTGGTCGCCGTGTCCGTATGGCTCTTCGGTTTCTCCATCATGCCGCGCATCTACACGCTGAAGGTAAACATCTGGCTCTACATGATATTGTCCGTAGTGGGAGCGGTGCTTATCCATGTGGCACTTGACAACATCTCGAAGTTCCTGAAGGACGGACTGCTTAAAGACCGGTTCAATTTTGAGAACGAGAGCTTCGAGCAGGCCACCGAAGCGGTGGAGAACAAATATTCTGTGAACATCCCCATGCGCTTTTATTACAAGGGGAAATTCCGTAGGGGCTGTGTGTCGGTCTCCAATCCTTTTAGAGGAACCTGGGTCGTGGGTACTCCCGGTTCAGGTAAGACATTCAGTATCATCGAGCCGTTCATACGCCAGCACTCCGCCAAGGGTTTCGCTATGGTCGTATATGATTATAAGTTCCCTACCTTAGCCACCAAACTATATTACCATTATCTGAAAAACAGGCGTTTAGGAAAGACACCGCCTAACTGCCAGTTCAACACCATCAACTTCGTCGATGTGGAATACAGCCGGCGCGTGAACCCGATACAGGCGAAATACATTCCGAACCTTGCCGCAGCCAGCGAGACCGCTGAGACCCTGCTTGAGTCCTTGCAGAAAGGCAAGAAAGAAGGAGGCGGCGGTTCCGACCAGTTCTTCCAGACATCGGCCGTGAACTTCCTCGCCGCCTGTATTTATTTCTTCGTGAACTATGAGAAAGAGCCGTATGATTCGTCCGGCAGACAGCTTTATGCCGACAAGGTGCAAGACCCGGTGACAAGGATATGGAAGCCGACAGGTATTGTGCGTGAGTACAAGGACGGTCCGGTAACGGAACCAGCCTACTGGCTTGGCAAGTACAGCGACATGCCGCATATCCTCTCGTTCCTGAACCAGAGTTATCAGACCATCTTTGATGTGCTGCAGACCGACAACGAGGTGGCACCGCTACTCGGTCCGTTTCAGACCGCCTTGCAGAACAAGGCGATGGAGCAACTTGAAGGCATGATAGGCACGCTCCGTGTCTATACCTCACGCCTTGCTACCAAGGAATCGTATTGGATATTCCATAAAGACGGTGATGACTTCGACCTGAAGGTCAGCGACCCCAAGAACCCGTCGTATCTGCTTATCGCCAACGACCCTGAAATGGAAAGCATCATCGGAGCTTTGAACGCCCTTATCCTGAACCGCCTTGTCACGCGAGTAAACACCGGGCAGGGAAAGAACATACCTGTGAGCATCATTGTCGATGAGCTGCCAACCCTCTATTTTCACAAGATAGACCGTCTGATAGGAACTGCCCGAAGCAATAAGGTAAGCGTGACACTCGGTTTTCAGGAATTGCCGCAACTGGAGGCCGACTACGGAAAGGTGGGCATGCAGAAAATCATCACGACTGTAGGAAATGTAGTGAGCGGTTCGGCAAGAAGTAAGGAAACACTGGAATGGCTGTCGAATGACATCTTCGGCAAGGTGGTACAGCTCAAGAAAGGTGTCACCATAGACAGGGATAAAACGAGCATCAACCTGAACGAGAACATGGACAGCCTTGTACCGGCAAGTAAAATTTCCGATATGCCGACAGGCTGGATATGCGGGCAGACAGCGCGTGATTTCGTCAAGACCAAGACAGGACGCGGCGACAGCATGAACATACAGGAATCGGAGGAGTTTCAGACCACCAAGTTCTTCTGCAAGACGGATTTCAACATGGAGGAGATTGCCAAAGAGGAAGCCGGGTATGTGGAATTGCCCAAGTTCTACACTTTCCCCTCGAAAGAAGAAAGGGAACGTGTGCTGTACAAGAACTTCCTGCGTGTGGGAATCGAGGTGAAGACGATGATAGCGGAAATTCAACGGAGAGCCCATGCGAAATAAACTCAGAATATTTTTCACTGCCCTGTATGCCTGTATCTGTACAGGTCAAGGTTCAGCTCAGCCTACGGTGCGGCGGCTCATGGAGCTGCCGCCGTTTGAGCGGGCTGTATTGATTATCAAGCATTATGAGACACTTCACCGTCCGAAGCACTGGCCGACCATCGGTTACGGTCATGTAGTCCAGCCGGGCGAACCATACAAAAAAGGTGTACGGCTAACGGAACAGCAGGCAGACGCATTGCTGCGGAAGGATTTGCGGAAATTCTGCGCCCTGTACCGCTCCTACGGGGCGGACAGTCTGCTTTTGGCTTGTCTCAGCTATAATTGTGGTCCGGCAAGCATTCTTGGAGGAAATGGATATAAGAAAAGCCGCCTGTTGCGTAAGCTTGAAGCAGGCGACAGGAATATTATGGCTGACTATCTTTCATTCTGTCATTACAAAGGCAAGCATCATCCCGGGATTTGGCGTCGCAGATGGATAGAGTATCATCTGCTGTATTCTGGCTTGTGATGAATTAAAAGTAATAACAATTGTATTGAAAAAGGCAGTCCAAGGCATATTCCACAATTCAAATTTCCACATTTTCACTGTTACGCCCCGGGCTACCTTAAATTAGTTTACGTCCGTAATGTAATACAAAGGTACATAAATATAGCGAATTATTTGCCCCTTCTTAATTATTTTATTAATTTTGTGCACTAAATACATGTAGAATTGTCTGAAACAGAGCCAAATGAATAAAAATAATCGTAAAGAACAGCTCTATCATGAGGCATTCAAGCTGTTCCTTTCTAAACCATTTGAAGCCGTAAGCATAGCGGATATAGAAGAGGCATCCGGTATGACACGCGGTGCTATAACATATTATGCCAAAGATAAATTGGGCCTATTTTATTCGGTAGTAAAACACTATTTGGTTGATACTCAGAATTTGAAGCAGAAAATCACCAAAACTGAATTTGTTTCACTGAAAGAGTTTTTGGAAGAGTATGTGAATGGTTGTCAAGAAACTATGAATCGTTTTAACGATGTTGATAAAGCAGTTCAGAATGCAAGTAGAGCATACATGTCACTGATTTTACAGATTTGCAAATACTTTCCTGATCTGCATGCTCAATACCTTGAAAACAGAAATCAGGAGATTATTGTCTGGATAGGCGTGTTGCAAAAAGCCATTGAAAACAAAGAAATCAAGGGTGATATTGATATTATGAATACAGCTCGTAATTTCATGAATCTCTTTTATGGACAATCGTATATTGATTCATTATCCGTAGGATTAAATACTGTAGAATTGAGAATGCAGTTGATGAATCTCTATAAGTTGCTTAGAATTTAGATATTAATTACGGAAATATTTCTCTAATTCATAAAAATGCAATACCTTTGTCGAAAAGATAACAAGTATTATGTAATTTATGAGTTTAGAAGTATTTATTACCAAAACCTCTTCATACTTCCCGAACAATCCAGTAGGGAATGATGAAATGGAAGAGTATCTTGGGTTGATAGATGGCCACCCATCACGTGTAAAATCCATTATCCTGCGTCAGAATGGCATAAAAACCAGGTATTATGCTTTGGATAAAAAACAGCGGATTACGCATACGAATGTTGAGCTTGCCAGTTCTGCCATTAACAAATTGTTTTCAAGCGAAGATGAGAAACACAAGGTACAGTTTCTGTCATGCGCGACATCAATGCCGGATCAACTGATACCTTCCCATGCGTCAATGGTTCATGGAGCGACATTCGGCCATCCTTTAGAGACAGCGTCTTTAGCGGGTGTCTGCATGACAAGTCTAACGGCACTTAAGACTGCGTGGATGTCAGTTCTGTCAGGGAATACCTACAATGCAGTTTGTGCCGCTTCAGAGTTGATTTCGCCAACCATGTTATCACGTTTCTTCAAAGAAGAGATGGCGTGCCAACATTTATTAGAAGAACATCCTCATATTGCTTTTGAGAAAGATTTTCTTCGCTTCATGCTTTCAGATGGTGCTGCTGCACTTCTTTTGAAAAATGTTCCTGACGGGGAAATCAATCTGTCAATAGACTGGATTCATACATATTCGTATGCAAACCGTCAACCGGCCTGCATGTATATGTGGGCGGATAAAAACGATAATGGCAGTTTAACCGGATGGAAATCATTTGAGGGACGTGAACTTGGAGATAAATCTATATGGAGTCTCAAACAAGATGTCCGCCAACTCAATGAATATGGCATCCCGTATTTTGTGGATGCTATTGAAGCCGCCTTTGCAAAAGGTAAAGTTAATCCTGAAGAGATAACCTATGTTATTCCGCATATCTCATCTATGTATTTTTATAAGCGGCTTGACGAGGAACTCCAAAAACGAAACATTCAACTTCCAACCGACAAATGGTTTACGAACCTAACCTGGGTAGGCAATGTCGGTTCGGTGTCACCTTTTGCTGCGCTTGACGAACTTATCAGGACAAAACCACTGAAGAAAGGGGATAAAATAGCACTTTTGGTCCCGGAAAGCGGTAGATTTTCTTATGGAGTGGCTTTATTAAGCTGTATTTGATGGGTTATTTAAAAATATTTATTACCTTTGCAGTTGTAAAATAAGAATTTAAGGGCTCGTATTTGTCTTTCTCTGTGAAAATGTGGAAGTTTTTAACTATGGAAGCAGATAGGTATGATGTCTCTTCGTGCATAAAAGTACGGGGGCGTTATGTCTTTTCCATAGGGTATTCCACAACCTTCACAGTAAGACGTAATAGTCCCCGTACCCTTTTTATGTATGAATAAGCCACGGCCACAGACCCAACAGAACCGAATAGACATTCTAAAGCAATGTTATCGCCTAATGGCTCAGGGCACATGGGATGCCATATCAGTCGCTGAGCTGGAGAAGAATATCTCTCAAACGAGAGGTGCGATATTCTATTTCAATAAGAACAAGAAAGATTTGTTCTTGAATATGATTGATGAATTGTTTTTCCCGGTCTTTGTGTTATCTGACGATGAAAAGGCGAGGTTGTCTGTGTGTTCCGTGTCTCAATTTCATGCAACCTATAAAACTCCTTTTGACAGACTTAAAGAGGACTTGGGCAGCAACTATTGTTTACCTAATCCAGCACAAGCTGTATTCAATATAATTGTTCAGGCGCAGAAACATTATGCAGGCTTTAGCGTCATGCTAAAGAGGGCTATGGATAATGAATTGTCATTTATAGACGAATTGACAGGTGCCTCTAACCATGAACTGTTGAGTTATAACAATTTTATGACACAAAACATTGGGAATCTATTTGTGGATTCATTAGAGGCTTTTCGGGAAGATAAGAACTTTTAGGTACATAATGCCTTGTTGTCGGAAATATTTGCAATAATTCCGACCTAAATTTCATTAACAGAAATATTATAATCATTGAAGTTATATTCCAATGTCGATGTCGCAGCAATGGGATTTCCTGCTGACTGTGAAGAACGAGCCGCTTTGAAGATAATTCTCAGTAAACAAGTCAAATTCATTTCCAATTTTTTCGAAAGTAAATTGTAGGAATGGAATAAAGCCAATAGCTTTGCAATCCATGAATCCGCCACGTTTCTTGTAGGACAGCGAATCAGAGCGAGTCTTTTGCCTTTATACACTTAAAATTTATTCACACAAATTCTAAAAGGTTGCATTAACCGGAATAACTAACCATCCCGATCCATGACTTAGAAGATGAATCGGGATGGTGTTACAAAGGTCCGAAATTACATCAATAAAATATGCTGCAAAATGCTTTCTCCTTGTGAATGTGGATAAGGCACAAAGCAGACAACTAATAACAATATAAGGAATATAGCAACGATTATCACCGTTCCCCATCTTACAAGCGATGGAGGAATTTCGCCTAAAAGATTGCGTACTTTCTCTGAACGCAATTCAATATCACTGAATCTTTTATTTTCCATTTTGTTATTCTTAATTTGTTGACACTAATTATATTAAGTTCTCAGTTTCCAAGTTCAAGCTGATTCTTGACCAGATTGTAGTAAGCACCTCTCTTTTCAATAAGAGATGTGTGGTTGCCAGTTTCAACGATCTTTCCTCCATCGATAACGATTATTTGGTCTGCATTTCTAACTGTAGATAGCCGATGCGCAACCACCACAACAGTGCGACCTTTGTAGAATTCATCAAGGTTCTCAACTATTGCTCTCTCATTTTTTGCATCAAGTGCATTGGTAGCTTCATCCAGGAATATGAAATCTGGATCCTTATAAACAGCGCGGGCTATAAGTATGCGCTGTTTCTGACCTTGGCTCAATCCAACTCCATCACGCCCGATAATAGTATTGTACTTCAGAGGAAGCCCCATAACATAGTCATGAATATTTGCGATTTTTGCAGCTTGTTCAAGCCGTTTCACATCTATTTCGCCATCATCGACAGCGATATTCCGGGCTATAGATTCAGAGAATATCACTCCATCCTGCATTACTACTCCACAATGGCGACGCCACCATTTGAGATTGTATTCATTAATATTACGTCCGGCAATAGAGATTGAGCCGGTCATAACCCGATAATAACCGAGCATGAGTTTAATCAGTGTGGTTTTTCCACTACCTGATGCTCCTACTATGGCAGTCACTTTTCCTTCTGGAATGTCAAAAGTTACGCCCTCAAGTGTTTTCTTCAAAGCATGAGGGTCGTATTTGAAATCTATGTTCTCAATGTTGATTGACTTTTCTTTATCAAATGCTTTTGCCTGATTCTCTTTGGATTCCTCGTTCTTACCTTCATGAATTTCATTGATTCGTTCAAGGGAAATCTTCACATCCTGTAAAGAATAGATGAATGACATAAACTGTTCTACCGGAGAGTTGAGCTGCCCTACGATATACTGGATGGCAAGCATTGCACCAAGAGTAATCTGCCCGTTTATAACAGCAGTTGCCGCAAAAACTGTTATCAATATATTTTTGACCTCGTTGATAAATATGGAGCCGGCCTCCTGTGTCTGTTGCAGTTTTAGCGATTTCATTTGGATACCGAACAAATCAGCTTGAGTATCTTCCCATTCCCACCGCCTGCGCTGCTCACAGTCCTGCAGCTTTATCTCTTGCATAGACGTAATAAACTGATACGTTTTATTTTGGTTAATCGCTTGCTGCTCGAACAACTCATAATCAAGCACCTTGCGACGCTGTAGGAATGATGATATCCATAATCCATATATAATGCTTCCCGCAACAAATACACAGAAAATGATTTTATCATAAACAAATAGGACAATGCCGAATATAACGAAACTCAGAAATGTGAAGATAACATTCAAAACCTGTCCTGTGAGGAAATTCTGAACACGTGCATGATCCCCAATACGCTGTAATAAATCGCCCATCAACTTTGTGTCGAAGAACGACATGGGCAACTTCAACAATTTGATAAAGAAATCACTTACCAACGATACATTTATCCGCATGGAGATATGAAGCAGTAGCCACCGACGTATAAAATCCGTCGCTGTACGTCCAGTTACAATCATCAGTTCTCCCAACAAGACAAGCCATATAAATCCTATGTCATTATACTTTATTCCAATATCAACAATTGCCTGAGTTAAAAAAGGCATGATGAGCTGAAGTAAACTCCCCAGCAACAGTCCCCAAATAATTTGGATAAAATATTTTCTATATCGTAATACATAGCCCAACAGAAAGTTTAATGAACGTTTTCTGTTAGGCTTTTCGGGCATATTTCTTTTGCAAAATTTCTCTGTTGGTTCAACAACCATTACGATACCTTTTTCTTCTCCATTTGATACTGAACTAATCCAGTGCTTCTTAAAATTCTCTAATGAATAACATACTAATCCTTTACCGGGATCCGCAATAAAGAACTCCTTATTATTCTTTATTTTATACAAAACTACAAAATGGTTTTGGTTCCAATGAATAATACACGGCAAAGAAATTTCATTACACTGACTTATTGGGATTCTTATTGAAGTTGCATCTAGTCCAAGTTGATTCGCAGTCTTAATTAAACTTAATAATGAAACACCTTCACTTGTGGGAACACATAGATTTAATAGGTTGTGTTGATCTATATTTCTCCCATAATATTTACAAATCATTTGTAAACAAGCTACACCACAGGACATACTGTCATGTTGTCTGCAAAATTCAAATCCCATAATAACTCACATTTTACAATCGTTGTTTTTCATCGCTGGAAGAACCACCTTTATATTTGCTTTTTGTTGCGTTAAAGTTATATTGTACCGTTAATTGAACATAACGCGAATCGCTGTATTTGTCATAGTCAAACACAACATGATTATGATCTATAGACCATCTAGTCTTATCTGTCTTAAAGATGTCGTTTATCATTAAAGAAACGGACAATTTCTTGTCGAACAAGGTCTTACCAATATTGACATTTGTTTGTAATGATGGTTTTAGTAAGTAGATACCAGAGTTCCCTTCTGACCTCCAACCGGCATTGACAGTCAGAAACCATTGCCTGGGGAAGGTGAATGAATTGTTCCACCGAATCTTGAACACGGGTTTGTCATATCTCTTACCAGACAAGCTGAATCCCTGCCATTGCATCCCTGCCTCAAAGTTAGGAGCCCAAAGACCTATAGTCGGCGAGTAACTTAGAGCAACGAAACAACTCGTCACATCTTCCACATTATTCGGTTTCAGCAAAGCCACAGGGTTTTCATTGTATAATTCCACAACCTGAGTCATATAGTCTTCATAAAGTGTAAAGCCCAACATCATCTTGATATCCTTATAACCCAACATGCAGGTAAAATCATTTTGCAACTGAGGCAAGAGCATTGGGTTGCCACTTTCATACACAAATGGAGAACTATATTGTATGTTGCTTCTCAATGCACTATATGTAGGATATTTGATTTTCCGCTCATAGCTTAGCGTTACCTGCAAATCCCTCTTTGAATAGTTTACAAAAAGGTTGGGAAACAATTTATGGTATTTTTTTGATTGTTCTTTATTCAATGCCTTATTCTTGTAATAGTCAAAATCAATATTTTCATAACGCAACCCTGCGCCCAATCCCCAATTTCCAAACTGGGATTTGGCAGATACAAACAATGCCCAACGATTTTGTTTGATAACATCATTGGAACTATTGATACCGAGTGCCATGTTGTCGATATCATACGTCTGGGTCATGTCAGTGTATGAATATTCAGCTCCTCCTTCCAGATTCACATACTTGCTATCATAAGTCAGAACCCCTTTCGAGGCGTAATAGCCATATTCGCGGTTGTTGGCCGTATTGACATCATCAACTGTTTCATCCGGAAACCATGAATGCATATTGTTCGTCTCATTCCCTTTCAGCATATCAAAATTGAAATCCAAAGAAAGATTATCTCCTAAGTTTCCGCTAAAATAGGCATTGACATTATGTGTATGGTCCGGACTTTCGGACGAAGCCAACTGTTGTGTCATCTTCATCTTATTGTTCACGGTATGGGTGATGTCGTTAAACATATCGTTTTTCCAATTCGAGTTATTGAAAACATACTGCACACCTGCGGAAATCTTTTCGTTAGGATTGTAGTTTATTCCCCCAACCACAGCCTGCCTGTCGGATTTTACTTTCTCTTCTTCTTGATAATTCACTTCATGCACAGCATCCGTCACATTCAATTGTTGATGAGCATTCATGTCGATTTGCTGTTGTTTTTGTATCAGATACGCAGAAGCAAATATATCCCATACCTTGTGTCGGTAGTTGAATGATGCATATTCCTCAGCAGACCAACATTCGGAATATTTACCACTTGCATACAAAGTTCCGCTCAAACCCTCGCCCTGTGCCTTTTCTGTAATTATTTGAATGACGGCTCCCACAGTGGCATCGTATTTTGCGCCCGGCATCGTGTTTATTTTTATCTTTTTTATCTCGGAAGGTCTCAACTGATCCAGCTCTTTTAAATCCTGTACCAGTCGGTTGTTGATATAAATGACAGGTACTCCTTTACCAAAGACTGTGAAAACACCATCTTGACCACTGACAAATGGCAATTGTGCAATAATGTCGGCTGTTTTCGGAACTGTTTCCAATATAGTCCCTTTGACATTGGCAATCATTTCACCATTTTTTTGTTGATAAAGTTTCCGACGAGCAGTCACGACAACTTCATCTAACCTCATGCTTTCCAATGTGACATGGATAGGCGAAGCTCCTGATTCGACCAATTCTACGCATTTTGTCTCGTAGCCAACAAACGAAATGCGCAGATACATTCTGTCTGTGCATTTTGTTTCAAAATTGAAATTTCCATTCTCATCAGTCGTACAACCGGCAATAATCGTACTATCCGCTGATTGACACAGCTTTACATTGGCAAATGCGATACTTTGCCCATCACTATCTACCACCGTACCTGTAATAGATTGTGCCCAACAGAGAAAGGGCATGAACATGAGAATAAGAATAAAAAAACAATACTTTTTCATTAAATTCGACAATAATACTATTAATTATATTTCTTTATAATGTTCGTAATAATATTCCAGACTTTTATCGAGTAAACCTGGGGCCTTTTGCAAGCACTGGCATAGATTAAATTCGCCATTATGATATAGATTTCTCTCATTATACCATGCACATTTTCCATTGCAAATCGGCATGAAAAAGCATTTCTTGCATACTTGATCATTATACCATACACAACCTTGATGATATCTATAATATAATGTTTTATTTATGATCTCAGGACGATCAATATAACCTATTATTTTGGATTTATCTGAAACATCGTTCCAACATTTATAGATTTCACCCATTGGCCCAATAATATATGAACTTACGCATAACGCACAACATGTCTTAGCGATTCTTAATGTTGGATACACGTCACCCTTTAAGATACCTTTAGAATATAGTTCATAAAGCATATTAGCAGTTTCCCAACGTCCAAATGCCGGCTCGACCAAATTTGTCATATCTTCATTTTCCAACCTGATGATACCAGGATATACAATGATATTTTTTCCAGCATATTTACTATGAAGTTCATTGCTGATTTTGAAATAATCATCTACATTTCTTTTATCTATATTTACCCGTATATGAAGTTCTGTATTAGGCAATTTATTGACAATAAGAGCTATATTATTGAGAATTTGGTCATATGTTGGTGCATTGTTTGATTTCAAAGCTCTTAAACTATTATGCCTATCTTTTGTGCCATCCAATGTTATTTGAATAGAATCCAATGGATATCTTTCAAATAGTTCTATAGCCTTAGTATCAAACAAATAGCCATTAGTTATAATAGAGTGTTTTCGGATATTTATCGAAACTTCGTTTGTAATTCGATATAGTATTTTCTCAATAACAGGTATTGCCAGTAATGGTTCACCTCCATACCATGTTATCGTTAAAGTTTTTGCTTGTTCAAATTCTTTTATAAATGAAATTAAATTATCAATTGTTTGATTATTCATTCTGCTGGCACGCTTTTCTTTTTCAAAACAATATGGACAATTGAAATTGCAATTTAGAGTAGGTACCAAAACCAAGTTTAATTTGGATTTGTCATGCTGAACAGATTGAGTTATGAACTGGCTTTTAATGACAAAATCATCATCATCACCTACATTACAAATGAATCCTTCTTGCTCAAGTTTCATTTGAATATCTTCTGGTAATTGATCTTGTATTTCGATAGAGTTATTCCTAACTTTTTCATCCAAAAAGTTATATAAATCTTCAGACAACTCCAAAAAAGAATTGTTTTTTGACGAGTATGCTAAACATATAGACTTCGATGTCTTAAAAAAATAGCTATATCTTGAGATTAACTTTTTCCCCATAATGCAATATATTAAATTGTTTTTACAATACATCTATAGGGAAATCCAGAGAAGTCCCTATAGATGTTTACAACAGCAAATATCAATCAGACATCTTTGTCATCTGAGTTGATTGTTTTACTGGAGTCTCTTCCTTTTTCTTATTTTCATTGCCAAACCAGCAGTTGCAATCAGTGCAGCTGCAAGCAATTGCTACGCTTTGGGAATTAATACCACCTTTGATATTAATCGCTTCATCTTCTGTCAGTAAAGATGGTTTTATAGTCGCATTTATTTTCATAACGTTATTATTTATAAAGAGACTTAATCGGTTTGGATGGAGTTACAGGTTTGGTCGTCTCTTCATTTTTATTACTGATAAAGCAATCGCATGTACACTCTGTTGCAACAGTACCGAATGAAGAATTCAGTCCACCTTTCACATCAAGTGCTTCCTCCACACTTAACACTTCTTTTGTTTTCAGAACTTTAATTTTCATTTTATAGAACTTTTATTAATTGCGCCTACTCTACAAACTTTTCGGCTTTCGTTCCTTTTATACAGTCTGGTCTGTGAGATTATCGTCGACTTATAATCATAGCTTAATGCTTTTTAGTAAGAACTGCCTTGTATTCCTGTGGAAAATATGCCTGTAGAACAATTCTGTTTTTAGATTTTTCCATAATCGTCCAATTACCAACTAAAGCACTGTTTTTAAAAATAATCTTTCGTCCATCAATCTGGTAATATACCGCATTTGCGGTTGCCGGATCACCACTGCCTTCTCCATTAATATACACACCTTCTACAGCTGAATTAAACTCTATAATACCATATTCCCTGTGTTCAACTTCTCCGTCCTCGGCATATCTATTGAGTTCAACATCCCAAGTTGTTTGTATTAATTCTTGAGGCGTAAGTGATATTACATTGTCCTTATCATCATTATCGCAACCAACCAAAAACAGGCATAGACTTGTTACCGCAAATAATAATATCTTTTTCATAATCATAATTTTATAATCCTATAATTCTATACGAATTTGCCAAAGTAGCCATTGAGATAGACCTTGTCGGTAACGACTCAACCCAACTACGTATTCCGTAATCATCTAAAATCCAGTCTCCATCCAAATCATCAGTATAATGTGAAAACGCTATCTTATTTTCAGTGTCATAGATGTATTGAATACCAGTACGCGGATTTGTATATGTGTACATATTAGCTTCGTTAACTTTAGGAAGATCTATGCACAATGGATTGCCAATTTTGGGGTTTAAGCGTGTAACAGAATTAGAGCTAATACGCAATTCATAAAAATTCTGCTTTTGTGTTTTTATATTCGATGCTTTTTGACTGAACACTGTTGCATTCTCATTTTGTCTTAACTCAGCATCAGATGCTGTAGAGGCATTACCAGAGCGGAGTACTATTCTATCTCCTTGTCGTGTAAATAGCACAGCAACAACATCATATAATGCCTCATTTGAAGAACTGTATCTTTCAAACACACGCATTATTTCAATATGAGGTTCGACAAAACGTGGATATTTTTCTATAAGATTAGAAGTAGTAGCATCTAACCTCTTCTTAAAATTTTCTTCTATAACAAATGCAGACAAAGGATACAACCCATTTTCTGTAATATCAATAATAGTATGTTTTTTACTATCTGACAATGATGCCACCCAAGGAGCCAAATCAAAATTAATATTCGCAAGATTTTCAGCACTATTCATGCTCAATCCTACAGGGTCACCTCCGTAAATCCACATTTTTGTATATAATTGTTCCATGTTATACTCAGAAGATTCATAATTGAAGTTTCCTTTTCCAAATTGAAAGTCTCCGCTTACAGAATTTTTCTTCCATGAGAAAGAAGCATCTATACTTTTCTCCATTCCTGTTTCTTTAGAAGTACTACTACTACCATTGCGACTCAATCCTGCATAAAGAGCACAGGCTTTTCCTCCTGTAATATATCCTGTAAGTATGAACTCACCATACGTATCCAATATATTTCCAAGAGTGGACGAATATAGATTTCTAAGAAATACAGGAGATAAACATTCACGAGCATAAAATTTACGTGCTCCATCTGACGCCTGAAGATTAAAAGAAGAATTCTTCAACATCAAGTTTAGTTCTCCATATACAACTTTTTGTGATGATGTTAATTCAGATTTGAAAGTTTCTTCTGTTTTTTTCTTTCTTCCTAATTTAAATAGGCCCAAATTAAGTTGGAATCCAGAAGCCACTTTTTTAGTTTGTGATAACTTTGACTCATAACTATTATAGTCAGAATAAGAAAAGCGTTCTGGTATATACACTTGCAAAGAACGTCCTGTTATATAACCGCTTCCATATTCTTTTACTTTCATTAAATCAACCACAGGCGATATAACATTTTCATAATCGCCCAAAATGGAACTTCCTATAGAATAGGAATATCCCAAAAGCACATCTGAATTGCCTATAATTCCTCCACTCTCATTTACAGCTCTTGTAGCTGTTTTATCCTCTAAAACTACAGGACGTGTACGAACCTCCTTAGGAAGTGCTGCATTTCTTTCTTGTAGCACAACGACACCATTATCATCTATTTCTGATTGGCCATAAAAAGATTCGTCATTAGTGCAACCTATTGTCATAAGACACAATGACAATGCTGTAAAATATAACTTGTTCATATCTGATATATATTATTTTGTTACATAAATTTTACGCTTTGAATCAAATGATAGAGAATAATTTAATTCTTCACCTGTTTCCAAATCAAAATAGCGAGGTTCGTTAATTGGTGTATTATGATTAGGATCAGCAACAGAATAACCTCTCCATGTTCCTCTTATTTTTATTTCACGATCACCGTATTTTGCAACAGCAACATAAGGGACATTAAGTATAAAAGTTTTAAACTTAGTTGTCAGTTGTAATAAACATCGAGGTTTCATTTCAATCGGCATAGAATATTCGACTGGAACAGATATTTTTTGCGTACTACTTGAATAAATAGCATCTTTATCCTCATCACCTATTAACACAGCCTTTCCAGCAATAGGTCTAGGACGTGGAAATTTAGTAGATGACGGAGAAGATATATTAACTTTTAATGTACCTGCCGTTTCATAGAAATTGGATGTTTCTTCTGCATTAAAACTAATTTTAAGATTTTCGTTTGTGGTATATTCATGTACGTTTGTCAAACTAGTCACCCTAGATATTGCTGTGCCATTTGATATTGTTGCATTTTCCAAATCAAAAGTTACATTTTGCAAAGTAAATGAAGCTATCGGAGTAATTAAAAATTCCTGTTGAGCACGGTAATTTACTCTCTGAGCATATCCCAATTTATTGTTAGCTTTTGCCTCAAGTACATGATAAAAAACAGACCAACTATTATTCGGATCGGATTGCCCTAAATATGATTCACTTTGAATAGAAAAGTACCCCTTATAAGTAGATGGTATAAGATCCCAACCTGCACTATATAAAGACCCAGAATTGTCTTTAGCTGTCATAAGAATCTTATTATCCGGAGCATTTGTGTAATAACCTACAGATAACGGTGTATTTGAGGCACTAGAATATATCAAATATGGAATACCAGATGTTGCCGGAAGAATTTTAAGATAAAAACGACTTCCGGATGATGTCGATGAATTTCCCAATGTAACCTCTTTTCCTGCTCCATCACAGAAAAGGTAAGAATTTGAAGTTGTAGAACCGCTTGCGACTGCACGAACTTTAATTGTTACTGGAAGTTCTCGAATCGCATAGATATTAGATGAAAAGAAATCATCTACAATTGCATCAAGAGCTTGCACTTTCCGATTGCTAGAATACATTTTCTCATAACGTGCCTTCAAATCTTTTTGTTCTTCTGTTTCTTCAAGAGATACAAGTTCTCCCAAATCAATCGTATCACCCGAACATGACCGTGTCAAAGAGGCATTTTCAGGAACATTCTTAAAAGAGTCTTTAGCGAACTCTTCCATTTCATTTGTACATGCTACTGCGAAAGTAGCAACAAATAATAGCATTGAAATTCTACTTTTCATAATTATACTTTTAAAATTAGACATAAGTTATCTGAATGTTTCATACTGAGTGTAAATATATGACTTAAAAAAAACAAACAGCTTCTAATAGATTTTTATAATCATTTCAAAACAGATTCTTAGATAGCAATTTGGCCAGTTGCAATCCAGCCTTCACCTTCTACCCTTATAAAGAGTAGTCCACTATAACCATCGGGAACATCCAATATGGTATTAATTGTTGAAGAATAGGTAATCGTATTTCCATTCTCATCACACAGGTATATTTGGACATTCATATCCTCGTCACCACAAATCTCTATTTGATGTAACTCTTCATCATAATATACATCAATAGGAATTCTCATAGGAGAACGATGAACCGTTGTGTTTTTGCCTTCGTGACCATACTTGTAAAAGTCCATATAGACTCCAGATTTTGCTGCATAGGATTGAAGACATCCAATAATAATTAAAACTCCGAGGAGTGAGAGTAACTTTTTCATTGTTATTGCTTTAATTGATTAAACTGATGCAAAATTACTGTAGAAAAAGTTTTCAACCAAGGGTAAAAGTTTGACAGTCAAACTTTTTATTACGCTGATAATCAGTGTGTTGCAAATGGGGGGGGGTGATTGATTTCTGCGCAGGGGTGTCAAAAGTTTGACGGTTGGAGATATATGTCTAAAAATGCTAATTAATTACAGTGTCCAAGAATTGTTCTCAAATCCGCCAAAAGAATAAAATTATGAACTATACTTTTCTCATGAGAACAAAATATAGAACTAACTCTATCGTTTTAACGAAAATAGTATGAACAGCGAAAAAGCTCATGATTTTCAGATTCCGTTCAAGTGGATAAAGTGTCAGGATGCTCATCATGGAAGGAGAATAGTACGCAACATATACAGAACTATATTGTATCATTTATTCTGGTTTAATTATGAGGCTCGAGAACTGATTATTCTTAGTCCTTTATTGATGGTTTCAACTATATAATGGCGTAAAGATACTATAATCTTTATTTTCAAGCAATAATAAAAGTTTGACGCAGTGATTTTGTATTATACTGAATGATAACACATTGTCCTCAATGAATAGACCATTTTCTGCACTCTTGCCATCAAAGTTTGACACTTTGAATTATATATAGGGACAAACTACAAAAACAGTCCATTTACCGGATTGAATAGATAGACTGTTTCGGAATATGTTAAGTGATTATCTGATAGAACTACAGTTGCTTCATAAGTTTTCTAATGTAAATACCGATGTTAGTTTGATGCTCATCAATATCAAGTTTCTTACGTATATCACTGCTAATATGATAATGCCTTTTTAGCTGCATATATTCACCAACTTCTTTTCCTCGAAGTCCAATCGCATAAAGACAAACATAATTAATCTCCGATTCTGTAAGCCCATGTTGTTCAAGGTATTCAATAAATTTAGGATGAGAAGCCTTAAATGCCAGACGAGTGGTATTCATGAACTCGTCCTTATCTTGAATAACTTGATCTTTCCATGTCCCATACGGTTCTGCGTAAGAGACATTATCAGTTATTCGTGAAGCCAATAATCCATTCAGCATTTCTATCCTTATTTTGATGGCATCTTCGACAGGTTTTGCTAAATCTTTTTGTTTTTCCAAAACCTCTTTAAGAACTTCACTTTCATTCTCAAGTTGCACAATTTTGAGTCGAAGGTTTTCTGCGGCCAAAGATTGACGCTCACACTCTAATTGAGCAGCCTGTTTCTCAAGAATAGCATTATGTCTCTCCAATTCAAGGTTTTCATTTTCTTTTTTGAGATTCTCCTGTTCCAGTTGCAATCTTTGTTTTTCTTGTGTTTCTAATAAGTTTTTGGCCTTTCCCAGCCTATAATAATAGTAAACACATCCGATGATAATCAGCAATACAAATACAATACATATACTTAACCAAATGATTTTATCAACTCTTTGTTTTTCCACCAAATTAGCTTTCTCCATTTCATGGCGTTCTTGGGCAAATAGTAAATCACGAGAAAAGATATTCATGTGAATAGAATCAATGGTGGTTGAAAACTTTCGATAAGCCGTCAATGCTCCGACAATATCACCCTTTAATTCCAAAACGTCAGATTGAATTGCCAGATATTTTAAAGAAGTTCTCACGTTTGAAGTAGAGTCTATAGAATCCATAAAACGGTTGGCATTATAGGTATCACCTATTTTGCAATATGCCTCTACAATATCCAATTTACTTTCGTCACCCAAATTCTGCATGTGTTCATAATTATGGAGAATATTTGCAACATCCTCCTTATCACCAAATTTTAAAGCATAAGAGAGGGCATATGGAGCAATAACTATACCTAATTCTGAATTTTGCTTAACTCGTTCTTGTGCGATTGACATAACACTGTCTGCCAGGGTTCTATCGTTGTTAAGAACACTTCCATCCAAGACATTAGCAAGGCAAGATATTTCATAATCCGGACGATTAATAGCTTTATATAAAGCTGCCGCGTCAAGATTGTTCTTTATATAATCATCTATCTTATATGTCGAATACAGAATAGTCGCCTGAGCGACCATGAGATTTGCCATAGCCAAGGTATCAGATGCCTCTTGGCAAAATTCTTTTCCCCGCATAAAACTTTGCATGGCCAAATCATTATCGCCCTGATTCTGGTAAATCCTGCCTTGGTAATAATATGTCCGAAGCTGTTCATCGGGAGATCCATGCTCGATATAATAATCAATGGCCGGTTGAAGGACATCAAATGTTGTTGTATCAATACAGTTCTTATCCAACGCCATTGATTTAAGCAGCGCATATCTGGCAGAGGTTTCTTTTCCCTTAACATTAGAGGCAGGGATGCCTTCTAATATAGCAAGGGCAGAATCCGGTTTGGTATTCATAAGTTTCTCAGCGATATCCATCTGTTTCCATGCATGGGTATGTCTTTCACAGGCAACCAACATAATGACAGAGAACAGCACAATAACAAGATTCCTTGCGTGAAGCAAACTGGCACAAGGAAGAATTTTGCCATCAATAATAGAAGAATTGCCTTCCATCGACAGCAAAGAGATGATATATTGTATTCTACTTATAATCATTATCAATATTAATTTTATTCATCTTTTTAGCCGCAAAGCTGCTAATAGTGGTGATTCTGAGGTGCAAAGGTACTACAAAATCTGCAGTCTGGCAAATTTTTAGCCTATTAAAATAACAAATGTTATCTATTTTAATTAATTTGCTATACAATAAAGGTATGACTGACTCTTTATTTATTAGCAAGATACTTGTAATGCCCATTATATTACTTCCCTAGTGTAAAGCTCAAACACAACATATCTGATATTATGACTAAAATACTTTTAAGAACCGATACATTTTGATACAGCTAACGCCAATAAACCACTATTTTGTTACTTAAATATGTCATATTTAGAGGAATTTCTGTTAATATACATTAAATTTGAGCAGATATTTGTATTTAGATAACGATTGTTGTGTAAATCTTTGTATCTTTGCCGTAAAGTTCCGGCTTATAAGGATTTAATAAGAGATATATACTTCCCTAAATGGACTCTCCGTCCTCCATAATCCTTTACGGACTTAACGCTGATAACCGACATTCAACAAAAACATCACATAATGTCCAACCATTTAATACATTGTGCTTATGAAAAGGACTCTCCTCTTTTTTGGCCTGTTCGGGTTATCGGCACTCATGCTTCCCGCTCGTTCCCCTGGTGGATTCGACGATGGCGTGGATGTCTGGTTCAGGACCGCACCGGTCAGCAGTAATTTGCAAGGTCGTTACTATTGGTTCGACTTTGCGGGTGATTCACTGTCGCTTTATGCGTACAACCGCGCCGCTGGAAATTATGTTTTCACGCAGGACAGGAGCCTGCTCAAGTTCCTTAATTTCAATCCGGCGATTGATTTCTCCAAAGGTGACTCCCCGAAGTGGAGCGACCTTTTCCGCTCAAACCTTACGCAAGCTACCATCATCGGTGTGTTTGCGCCTTATTCTTTCACAAATGAATCTGTTATCTACGGTGTCGCCAGTGGCGATGGCGGCGGCAGTCTTGTCACCAATGACAAGATTGTGCGCCCCGGTTCGGTCGCGCCGCTTGACTATGGTGATTCCGACGGTGAGGATCTCCGGCATACGGGTAAGGATTCCGTGTCATTGGACATCTTCAAGGAACACTCCACCAAGGTGCTGACCTATTACCGTGCGGCAGCACCCAATACCTCGGTATGGGGCGGTCCGAACGGGACACTTACCATTGGCGGAACATACAGTGCCATCAACGAGCATTTCAACGGACCTTTCGACACGTCCACATTTGACAACAACGTGTTCGAGGGCTACACTCCGGAGCTGCTTGTATATAACCGCCTGCTCACTCCCGGCGAGAGACGCAGGGCTGAGAGCTATCTCGCCATGAAGTACGGCATCACGCTCAACGACTCGTACCTCGACGGGGACGGAAACCTCGCATGGGACAGGGACGAAGCCGGAGCCTACCACAACAGGGTTACATCGGTGGCACGCAACAGTACATGGGATTTCCGTCAGCCAATCTCAGCAACATCTTATGAGGAAGGACCGCTGTACGCATCACTCCCCGAAAATGACAGCTATCATAACGCCAACGCATACGGACTTCCGTCAGAAGCGCATCTGCTGGTTATGGGGCGCGAGTATGGAAACATGATGCCGGACAAAGGATTCCTGTTCTGGGGCGACGACGGCGGCTCGCTGGAGACATACACCTCTCCCAACGACACGCTGTGGCATATCATGAACCGCACATGGCTCGTAAAGACGAACATGCCGGTCACAGGTGACAGTGCCACGGTGCGCTGGACGGGAAACGGCATGACGGTCTCGCCCAAAGGGTTCCTCGACATGATAAGTCAGGAAGAAGGAACGGCCGGCATGGCTGTAACGCCCAACATGGTTGACAACAACGGATTCATAGAGTTCTCCTGTCCCTCTGCACACCCGACATTTGATGTCGGCTTCAGCGGTGCCGGGAACGAGGGATGCGCATACGGCTTCCGTTTCAACAGCGACGGCAGTGTCAGGACTATCAGTAACGGAGAGGTGTCTTCCACATCTGTTGCAACGGGTGTCAGTGGAGGTGATGTCTCCGTGATGCTCTCCAACGGTATGGTCTATCTGCGTATCGACGGCGAGGGCAGTACGGCATGTACCGTTATAATATCCGACAATGCGGAATCTTCCGCACTGCACGGTGTCATCAAAGCCGAAGCAACCGAGACACCGCTGGTTCTGGCTTCCGTCCGTACCAATGGCGTTTCCGAGACCGGCTACTTTGCCGAGCTGGCCCACAACCTCACTCCCGAAAAGGAGTTCTACCATTACAGCCGCCAACGTACCGTCATGCTCATAGACCCTTCTGGGGAAGGACACTTTGACACGGGCACAACAACAATGGTAAAATGCTCCACACCGGACATCAGCAGAGGCAAGACAATGTTCCATAACATATTATGGGATGCCGATGGCAGCGGTTCGGACGTGTTCACTTTCGCCTATTTCGACGGCATATCCGCCGATGTGGAAGCGCATCCAACAACTTGTCTTGACGGTGTTCCGCAGAAAGACGGTTCTCTCGACATTGGTATAAATATCGGTACACCTATATATAAATATGTACTCACGGTAGATACTGTTGCAGGCATGAAGAAGGATGACATCGTTGCCAGCGGCCAGTTCATGGGCGACACCCACAGGATTGACAACCTGGCGACCGGCACCTACACCCTGACAATCACGCAAGGCGGAGGCAATGACATTCACGGAAAGGGAAATCTCCTGTATTCCACCTATTCGCACACCGACCGCAGGTTTACAGGCGGTGAGATAGAATGGACAGTGACCGAGACCGGCTCATGGTACCGCATCGGAGCGGAACCGTCTGTTGTCGAGGACATAACGAAATGGGGCTACGATGTGCGCGGCGACAAGGCGTATTTCATCATCGACGGATATACGAGCCTTACCCAGGGCGTGAACATCAAGCCGGGCGACACCCTTGGACTGAAGATAAGCGGCATCTATGTACGCTGGTACCACAACGGGGAGGAAGTCCTGCGCAAATCGGCATGGACACTTCGTCTGTGGAGAGTCTGCATCAAATACGGCCGTGGCGAGACCCATATCACCGACCTCACCGTCAACGGGCAGCCGGTGGATGATTTCGAGATAAACGGCAACGTGCAGATAGAGAACCCGAAGACCAGCACGGTGGCATTTACGGTACACATCGGAAACGAGTGCGACCCGTCAGCACCCAACGGAATCGAGCCGAAACAGGATTTCGTCATAGGCGAGGCATCCCATGACATGCAGGATTCCGCACAGGCAGAAAAGAACAGCCAGCTCTCGGTACATAGCGATGAAGGAACCACGCATATCTTCGATGCGGTTCTCGACCGTGGAAAGACAGGTCCGGCAACGCTCATGGTCTTCGACACTTCAGGCAAACTTGTATATGAGGGACAGATGGAGGGTGATGCCGTGAAGACATCGCGTTTCCGTGTGCCGGCATCAGGCGTATATGTCGTCAAGGCGATTACCGACGACGGCGAGCATACCCGCAAGATCATTGCCAAATAGTATATAAACCACAATTATCAAATACAGCTAATACATTATGAAACGGTCATATATCATAGCCGTTGCTTCCGTCATATTGTCGGCGGCATGCCTGGCGGGAATCTTCATGTATCCCGGCACGACTGCGGACGCCATGTCAAGACAGGAAGACAGCGGTGCACACATAGCGGCTGACGCCTCCGGCACATCGCCCGGAACGGCGGCTGCGGAAAGCGGCAATCCTTCTCCGCAACAGAAGGAAGAGTTTGCATCCAACAACACAAAGGCGGAAAAATCTGTTCCTGACAATAAGGCGGAACAGGCCAAGGCAAAAGACGGCACGGTCACTGCCGACGGATCCGTCCGCAAATACTTTACCACGGCACAGTCGGACAGCATTTCCGTAGCCGGCGGCACTCTTGCCGTGGCAAAGGGACGGCTGTTGCGTCCGGTAAACCTTTCCATCTGTGCGGTGGACAGTACGGACTTGCCGGAACTGGACTTTGCCATGTGCAATGTCACCGGCGAGAGCGACGGCTACCGCTTCCTGCCCCACGGCACGCACTTTACGGAAGATGGTGCCACCATACGTCTGAAGTATGACCGCACGAGAATACCGAGCGGTTACACGGAGGATGACATACGCACGTTTTACTACGATACCAAAGAGGGGCACTGGGTGGCTCTCGAAAGGGTGAAGGTAAACAAGGAACTGGCATACGTGGAATCCAAGACCACGCACTTCACCGACATGATCAACGGTGTCATACAGGCACCTGAATCCCCGGAGACCGACGGCTTTGCACCCACCATGATGAACGACATCAAGGCGGCAGATCCGACGGCGAAACTCAACATCATCACACCGCCGACGGCGAACAACCGTGGCTCGGCAAACATGCAGTATGCTTTTGAGATGCCTCCGGCACGTAACGGCATGGCTCCATCCCTCGCCATCAGCTACAACAGCGATGGCGGCAACGGATGGCTCGGACAGGGCTGGGATCTCTCTGTACCGTCCATCACGCTCGATACACGCTGGGGTGTTCCCCGTTATGATTTGGCGAACGAGACCGAGACCTATTCGCTCTCCGGCTCCATGCTCTCTACAATGGACGACAACGGCGCGATGAGCGTGGCTCACCGTGGCGACAAGATAGCACGTAAGTCCGACCGTCAGTTCTACACCCGTCAGGGCGGCGACTTCTCACGCATCATCCGCAAGGGCGACAGTCCGGAGAACTATTATTGGGAAGTGACAGACAAGCAGGGCGTGGTATATACCTATGGCGGCGAGGGGGCCGTGCTCAAGGGCACTATTACCGACATCGCCGGAAACACACGTGAGGTGATATCCGAATGGAAACTCAAAAAGGTTGTCGAGACACACGGGGACTGGATAGAGTATGAGTACACGGCTGCTGACGAGCCTGTACGCGGAGGACTGATGGCAAAGGCCATCTATCTCTCCAAGGTCAGTGCGGGTAATGCCGAAAGCTCTGAGCCTCACACCGTGGTGACACTGACCGGCGACAAGACCAAGCGGCAGAAAGCTAACAACGCACGTTACGGCTATCTGACCTCTTCCAACAGGTTGCTTGAGAAGGTTTCCGTCAGCTTCATGGGCGAGGAACTGCGCAGCTACACGTTCTCATACGTAGATGGCGCGTTCCACAAGGATTTGCTTGAGGGTGTCCGTCAGTTTGACGACCAGGGACAGGAGTTCGCCTTCCAGAAGTTCGACTACTACGATGACGTTCAGTCAGCAAGCGGATATGTGCCGTTCAAGGAAAACAAGGAAACATGGAACACGCACGATGATGGACTGGATGCAGGATTTATAAACCCATTGCAGGGAATGGATATGTTCAGCGACAAACCTTCTGCGCTTGGAGGTACTATAAGTTCTTCTGTTGGTGGTTCTTTCTATGCCGGTGTCGGTCCTGATGACCAGAGCACAACGACAACAACAACTGGCGGTGGTGGCTTCAATTATTCTAATGATCAATCCAAAGGACTGTCAACCTTCGTGGATTTGAATGGCGACGGTCTGCCTGACAAAGTGTATCGTGACGGTGGCTCTTTGTATTACCGTCCTCAGTTAAGGAATAGTGATACAGATGCGGTCTCTTACGGAGAGCCGATTCGGGTAAACGGCATAACCGGATTTTCATCTTCAAGCAGTAATACTTATTCAGGCGGCGCTAATGTGAAAGCCGGATGGGGACCTGTTGCAGCTACTGTCGGCGTTGACCTTGCAAAAACCACGACAAAGACCAAAGAATATTTCTCGGATATAAACGGTGACGGACTGATTGACCTCGTTTCAAACAACAAGGTATATTTCAACCACATTGAGTATGATGCACAGGGCAATGCCGTTCCGACATTCACGCTCAGCAGTGCAGACACACCGAGTCCGATTATATATGACCCGACAAAGATAGACGTATCTGTAGGTGCTGTTGATCCTGAAGAGCAAGCGGAAGTATTGCGTATCTCGCCAATGGAAGATGCCGTCCGGGTTTGGGTAGCATCGAGGACCGGTATTGTCAGCATTTCCGGCACAGTATCTCTTGTAGCTCCTACGGGGGATTACGATACGGAGGCGTATGAAAAAGCTGATGGTGTTCGTGTCGCCATACAGAAAGGCAACTCTGAATTATGGAGCCAGTCTATAGCAAAGGGTGACGGGACTACTTATCAGGCAAATGCGACATCAATATCCGTAAACAAGGGTGACCGCATCTACTTCCGTGTCCAGTCAGGTACGGAAGAAATGAGTAACGGCGCATTTGACGAAGTGGTATGGCATCCTGTCATTACCTATGCCGGAACGGAGGAGATCATGCCTAACGGCTACTCTACGACAAAGTACGAGCCGGAGGAAGGCGCATTGTATTTTGCTTCAACCTCTTTAAGCATTGCAAAGGGGAATCCGACTGTCAGCATATCGGGTAATTTCACAAAACCAGCGACAACAGATGATGTGACTCTCACCATCATCGGATCAACCGACAGAAAGGATGTAAATGGTAATGACAATCCGTCGTATGTCGAGAAGCAGGTATTTACGCGTACATTCTCATGGAATGAAAGTTACAATGATGATGTCGCCATATCACTGCAGAATACAGACGGGTTGACAAACTTCCGTTTTGTGGTCAGCTCGGAATCCAATGTACGTTGGGATGCTGTCAAATGGAGTCCTGTCGTATCATATACGGATTCTACCGGGACACAGCAGAATCGTCCGGTTTGTCCGGATTATACGTTGTATTCAAACCATGTTGTAAATGCCCCGTCGTATTTGCCGACAACGACAGATACAGTGCTTTATGTCAAGCCGGTCATTACATTCTCAAATCTGGCATATAATGGCAATCTTACTTTGACAGTAAAGACTACAGACAGACTGTTGGGCAAGAAATCATTTGCTGTTACTGGTGGTATTGTGGCAAATGATTCTATCTCTATACAGAAATCAGACATTGGCAGCGATAAGATTTGGTTTGAACTGTTCTCTGATGATTGTTATATTGGCGATGCAGTAACCGGTGTTTCTGTTCAGATAAAATCTCCGTCAGTATTGTTGCCACAAACGGCAGATGCCAATCTGTATGCGGTCAACGACCCGGCTGGCTTCGGAAATCTGTACCGTGGCTGGGGCGGTTTTGTCTATAACGCATCTGACAACCGTTATTCCCGTCCTATTGACGAGTCTCTTCTGACTTTGCCTCAGGATGAGAATGCGACTGTCGATCCGTTGACAATGGCGTTTACTCCGTTAAGTACGGACTTGAATAAACTTGACCGCTGGAGCGGACAGCGTGAGGAAATTTTCATTACTGCGACCAATATGGGCGCGGCGCGTCTTACGGAACAGGATGTCGTACTGACTAATCCGTTTGAAAATATCGGAAATGTATCAGGACTGGCAGGTGAGCATCTGCAAGGTACCGGTGCAGCGGCAATTTCGCAGGAAATGGTCAGCAACAGTACCGTTAAGCAGACAGGTGTTGTGCTTACCTATAATGATTCCAAGGGCAGCACGACAACCAAGTCGATGATGATTGACCTGAACGGTGACGGTTATCCCGACATTGTTGCAGGAGGAAAGATTCAATACACAAACACCCTCGGTGGTATAAGCGGTGAAGTATTGAGCGGTATAGGTACAGTGAAAAGCGAGAATCAATCCAAAGGATTTGCTCTCAGCAGTGATGCCATCGTATCAGTAAGTAATGTAGTCAGTCATATTGCCGGCGGAAAGTCAAGCACCTCCAACCAGGAATCAAGCAATAAGGCAAAAGGCGGTATTCCAGTGTCCGCAAGTATTCCTCCATCCAACGAGGACTGGAGTACGGAAAGTTTTGTTGATGTGAACGGAGACGGACTCCCTGACAAGATTGTTTCCGGCAACAAGGTACGCATCAACCTTGGCTATGCCTTTACAGAACCTATCGAATGGGATATCGACCGCATACAAGGCGGCAAGGGTCAGTCATTCTCGGCCGGAGCATCATTCAATATCGGTTCAAGCAGTTTTGCCGGTGGATTTAACTTTGTGACATCCAAGAACGGTGAAGAATATAACCTGACGGATATAAACTCAGACGGATTGCCCGATAAGGTATGGAAATCTGGTGACAATATCATGGTTGCACTGAATACTGGCGTAGGATTTGATACTCCGTTTGTATGGCAGGGTGCGGAGGCTCTTAACGAATCGGCATCCACATCCGAGGGCAGCAACGTTGCATTTACTGTAAATATCACGCCTAAAATTATACCGATAAAAATATCTGTCAATCCAGGTGTGTCGTTGAGCCACAGCATCAACCGTACCAATTATTCTTTGCAGGATGTTGACGGTGACGGCTATCTTGACATCGTGACCTCTGACAGTGAGAGCGAGCTTACCGTAAGACGCTCTGCCATCGGTCGTACCAACATGCTCAAGACTGTCACCAACTCCATCGGCGGACGCTTTGTGCTGGATTACGCGCACTCGACCCCGACCTACGGACATCCCGGTGGCAAGTGGGTGATGTCGGCTCTGACCGTCGATGACGGTATCCATGACGACGGCCCGCTGATGAAAACGGCGTTTGAGTACACCGATGGTTTCCGTGACCGTCATGAGCGTGACTTCCTCGGCTTCGGCAAAGTCATCACCAAGAGCCTTGACACCGAGAAAGGCGACGGCGTATATCGTCAGTCCGTCCAGGAGTTTGCCGTTGACAACTACTACCAGTCAGGCAACCTTGTGGCTTCATACGTTTCTGACGCAGCAGGCAACAAGTTCACCGAGACCGTGAACGAGTATGACGCTTACAACGTGACCGCCAATGCAGACAGCTACTCCTTCGCAAAGCAGGATGTGATTTACAGCGACCGTGCATCGGCTTTCGTTCCCCTTCGTTATACTGCCAATAAGCAGTATGAGGGCACATCGCAGGGTATGGTTATATCCGAGGCGTGGAACGAGTATTATCTCAATGGATATCATGGTGAATTGAAGTCTTACCGCTACAGTGACAAGGGCAACCTCGGCAACAGCGGTTCGGGCAGCTACGACTATGCGACAAACATCCAGTACACGTACAATGCCGACAAGCACATTTTTGGACTTCCTACGAATGTGACGGTTGTCGGAGGTGACGGCTCGATGTATCATAACGTGTCGGCGACTTACGACACCAAGTACCCGAACCATCTGACACAGATATCGCAGCAGCTCGGCAGCGGCACGGCAGTCACCGACTATAAGTACGACCGCTACGGCAATATCACCCAGAAGACGCTTCCTGCCAACAATACGGGACAGCGCATGTGGTACAAGTACCGCTACGAGCCTGAGATGAACATGTACGTCGAGCGCATCGACGATGCTTGGGGCTACCGCAGCGAGGCTGGCAATTTCGATTACCGCTATGGTATGGCTCTTGAACGCCGCGACCTCAATAACTTCTACTACGAGACGGAACTTGACAATATCGGCCGTGTGATCAAGGTTCGTGGACCTAATGAGCTGGCTACAGGTGTTCCTTACATTATCGCATTTGAATACCAGCCAAAGGCAGGTTTCAGCGAAACGGGCATCACCGCTCCGGCATACGCCGTGACCAAGCACTACGACATCCAGCACCCGAATGACGACCTTGAGACCGTGACATTCGTTGACGGTTTCGGACGGCCTGTACAGGTGAAGAAGGACGGTGTAGTAACAACGGCGGCAAAGGGTTCCGGCGCATCCGACCAGAACATGATGGTAATTAGCGGACGCAATGTCTATGACGCTTTCGGTCGTGTGGCGAAGGCTTACTATCCCACTACCGAGAGTATGGGCAGCAAGACCTCGTTCAGCACCACGTTTGACAATGTTACCCCGACCGTGACTGTCTATGACGTGCTTGACCGTGCGTTGAGCGTAAAACTCCCCGACGAGTCAGAGACAACAACGGAATATACCCTTGACAGCGGTTCCAACGCACTCGTGACAAAGGTGACGGACGCACTCGGAAACAGCCAGTCCACTGTCACCAACGGCAGCGGGAAGACAGTCAAGTCCATCCAGCACAGCGGTCCGGACGGTGAGATTACCACCACATTTGAGTATGACGGCATACAGCGACTTGTAAGAGTCACTGATACTGAGGGCAATGTGACGACATCCGTTTACGACATGGGTGACCGCCGTACGGAGGTCAACCACCCGGCAAGCGGAACAACCACATTCACATACGACCCACTCGGCAATGTGCTCACCAAGCAGACGGCTAACATGGCGGAGGAAGGCAAGATGATAACCTATACCTACGACTACCACCGTCTGACAGGTATCAACTATCCCGACCATCCTGAAAACAACGTGAAGTATTACTATGGCGGACGCAACGCTTCCCACAACCGCATCGGCAGACTGATGATGCGTGAGGACGGAACAGGTGCCATCGAATACTTCTACGGCAAGATGGGTGAGGTGACGAAGACACGCCGCACGCTTATCGTGCCTAACCAGGCGATTGCCACATACGTCACCCAATGGACTTACGACAGTCACAACCGTCTCTTAGAGATGATATATCCCGACGAGGAAAAAGTGACTTACTCTTACAATCTCGGCGGTCTGCTTGAGAAAGTCCGTGGCGAGAAGTCATACGGCTATGACTACATCACCAAGTTAGGCTATGACAAGTTCGAGCAGCGCAGCTACCTGAAGTATTGCAACGGCGCAGAGACGTTCTACACTTACGACAACCGCCGTCGCCTGAGCAATCTTGCAGTAAACAGCGGTAACAAGACCATCATGGACAACGACTACACATTCGACGCTGTAAGCAATGTCCTTTCGGTGGCTAACAACGCCTCGCTTCCTGCCAGTGGCAATGCTGGCGGACAGATGTCGCACGCCTATACCTATGACGGACTGTACCGTCTCGTCTCGGCAACGGGTACATATACTGGAGCCGACAGCAAGTCTGCATCCTACACCCTTGCCATGGGCTATGACAACATGCACCGCATCACCTCCAAGAGCCAGCATCTGACTCAGGACAACGTGCAGTTCAATGGCACGCTCAATGTCGGCTATGACCTGTCATACACATACGGTACGGAAGCCGGAAAGAAATTCCAGCTTGCAAGTGTTAAAGACGTTCATTATCGCACGGAAGAAACTCCGGGAGGCAATAATGTTGAGAACGGACATACTTACCAATACGATAAGAACGGTAATCTCATTTACGTCAACACAAGCCGAGTAATGGGTGACAAGCACAGCGAAAATGGCGTTGGCGAGCGCAAACTCATCTGGGACGAGGAGAACCGTCTGCTTGCAGTGGACGACAACGGTTTCGTGTCCAACTACTGGTATGATGCAGATGGAGAGCGCACGGTCAAAACTTCCGGCGAGAGTGACCAGGTTTACGTTAATGGCGTATTCTCAGGAGGCTCTACCAATACCGCGAAGTTCTCGCTTTATGTCAGCCCGTACCTTGTGGCTAACCAAGGCGGCCGTTACACAAAGCATATCTACGCAGGCTCGCAGAGAATCGTGTCGAAGGTAGGCGATTTCGCCTCCTACGGCTCTGATCCGCGCCGCATAGAGTATGCAGGTGCTAATACTGATGGTCTGTCAGTTGACTACAAGGCGAAATATGCGGCACAGCAGCAGGTAATCAAGGATAACTACAAGACCTTTGATGTGCCTTACAACGGAACAGACAACGACAACTATGCCGATGGCGAAGGATTCTGCTGCAACGATGGTACACAGGGTGCTTTGTTGGAAGCGAACAAAGCTCGGTCCCGTACTACAGCCAAGTCGTTCAAAGACCCAGACAACTACGAGAACCTACAGTTCTTCTATCATCCCGACCACCTCGGAAGCTCCAGCTTCATCACCAACCTTGAAGGTGAAGTAGTTCAGCATATCGAGTATGTCCCCTTCGGAGAAGTGTTCATCGAGGAGCGTAACAACGTATGGAACACTCCTTATCTCTTCAATGCAAAGGAATTTGACGAAGAGACGGGCATGTACTACTATGGAGCGAGGTACTATGAGCCACGGTTGAGTTTGTGGATAAGTGTAGATCCTCTTGCTGAAAAATTTTGTCATGCATCGGGGTATGTCTATTCGTTCAATAATCCTATTATTTTTGTAGATCCAAATGGAGAAAGTCCTAAACCATCAGAACTGATTACAAAATTAGGAATAAATTTGAATCCATTTGTTGCAGGATATATTGATGGATTAGTGGAAGCATCTCCTGTTGGATTGGTGCAATTTACATGGGATTTTTCTACTAATACCGAATATCGAACGCAATTTATTCAAGGAGTAAAGGAACTTGTAAAAGATCCGATAGGCTCTATTGAGACCATTGCAGGAGAGAAAATTGATTCTTATAAAGCCGTTTTTAATAATAATGCCTCTAATGAACAAAAATACGAGGTCGGCGAAGATTTAGGAATCCTTACTGGGGCCGCATTGACTGGAGGTGGAATAAAAAAAATATTTGATAAACTTTTAAATAAGAATAAGTATCTAAATGTTATTTATGAGGTTCCTGGCTCTGCAACTCCAAGTGGGAAACCATATATCGGCAGGTCTAATAATTTTAAAAGAAGGATGCATGAAAACCATGACGGAAGAGATAGGTCGAAAGCCAAAATAATCGGCCATTATAATCCCAAAGAGTATAAAGCAGGTTCGATTGCAGAACAGAATGCGATTAATAATAAAGGTGGTATTCAATCGTTAGATAATAAAAGAAATGAAATTAAGGTCTCTGATTGGAGTAAATATGGGGTAAAATCGGGAAAGTAATATATCAATAAAAATGATGTGCAGAAAAATCGCTAATTTTGCGGATAATCTGCACATCATTGTAAATTCATAATAATATGTGGTTCAAAAATAAATATAAATTAGTAACAGAAAATCCATACAACAAAAAGAAATTAAATGGATTAGGTATGATTATATATGATGAATGGAATGATTCATTTAGAATAATCATGCAACACAAAGGTATAGTACATTTATTTCTAAACTATTCATTAGGATGGAAATGTTCGGATTATACATTTTTAGAGTGTTTACCGTTACTAAATACATTGGAAATAATTGACATCCATTCTAAGGGGATTAAAAGTATTGAGAAACAATATAAATTAGTAACACTAAGTTTGAATATCCCTAATGGCTATGGTATCAATTATAAGGTCTTCAGTGATTTGAAAAGTGTTTTCTGTTATGGTAAGAAATATAATGCTTCTTTGTTCTCTTGCAAAAGTATAGAAAACTTATATATTGATGAACTTAAAATAGGTGATAAACATGCTATTAATCAATTGATAAACTTACGGGAATTAACAATTGCAAATTCCAATATAACTTCTCTGTCTTTTTTAAGGAATCTTAAATATCTTAACAGTTTGGCGATAATTAACTGTAAAAGGATACAGTCATTTATAGATATATCTGAACTAAATAATTTATTAAAGTTAGATATTAGAGGAGTGAATAATTTACATGATATAAATTTTGTGTCATGGTTACACAACATAGAAATCATTATTATAGAAACAGATTTTTTAAATTCAATAAGACCATTAACAAATTTAGCAAACTTGAAAGCTCTTGCTTTATTGGGTAGAAACTTTATAATAGAAGATAAAGATTTGACTCCAATTGAATGTCTGAAAAAACTTTCAATATTAAATATTCCGAATAGAAATTGTTATTCTATGAAGATTAATAATTATTGGAATTGGAATGACTATGGTAAATCTCGTAACAGTTGGCTAACAAGGCTTTCTTCTTCATAAAGGTCATGTCGTAAACATTATCACACATGTGTAGAACATGAGCAAGTCAGCGTCCTACACCCTTGTCATGAGCTACGACAATATGCACCGCATCACTTCCAAGAGCCAGCATCTGACTCAGGACAACGTGCAGTTCAATGGCACGCTCAATGTCGGCTATGACCTGTCATACACATACGGTACGGAAGCCGGAAAGAAATTCCAGCTTGCAAGTGTTAAAGACGTTAATTATCGCACGGAAGAGACTCCGGGAGGCAATAATATCGAAAACAATCACGTATATTTGTATGATAAGAACGGAAATCTTGTTTATGTGAATACCGGACGCATGATGAACGATGGACATAATGAGGTCGGCACAAGAGAGCGCAAGCTCATTTGGGACGAGGAGAACCGTCTGCTTGCAGTGGACGACAATGGCTTCGTGTCCAACTACTGGTATGATGCCGACGGTGAGCGCACGGTCAAGACTTCCGGCGAGAGCGACCAGGTGTATGTCAACGGAGTATTCTCCGGCGGCTCTACCAACACCGCTAAATTCTCTCTCTATGTCAGCCCGTACCTCGTGGCTAATCAGGGCGGACGCTACACCAAGCATATTTACGCAGGCAGCCAGCGCATCGTGTCGAAGGTGGGTGATTTCGCCTCCTATGGCTCAGACCCGCGCCGCATAGAGTATGCAGGAGCCAACACCGATGGTCTCTCAGTGAACTACAAGGCGAAGTATGCGGCACAGCAACAGGTAATCAAGGACAATTACAAGACCTTTGATGTACCTTATAACGGTACAGACAACGACAACTATGCCGATGGTGAAGGATTCTGCTGCAATGACGGCTCTATGGAGGCGGCGGTTGCACGGACGAAGGCTCAGGCACGCGCGGTTGCAAGGTCTTTCAAGGACCCAGACAACTACGAGAACCTGCAGTTCTTCTACCATCCCGACCATCTCGGAAGCTCCAGCTTCATCACCAACCTTGACGGTGAAGTGGTACAGCACATCGAGTATGTGCCGTTCGGAGAGGTGTTCGTAGAGGAACGCAACAATGTATGGAACACGCCTTATCTCTTCAATGCAAAGGAATTTGATGAAGAGACAGGTATGTACTATTACGGGGCGAGGTACTATGAGCCGAGGTTGAGTTTGTGGATGAGTACGGATCCCAGAGAAGAAGATGATGTTAATATTTCTACATACACATATTGTGGTGATAATCCTATTCGATTTAAAGATCCAGATGGAGAAATATTTGGAGTCGATAATGTGATTTGGGCAATCGTGTCTGGAGGTGTAGAGATTGGTACACAAATGATAAGTAACGCAATTCAAGGCGAACGTATAACAAACATCAGCTGGAAAAAAGTTGGTATTGCAGCAGGAGAAGGTTTTATTACAAGTGGTGCAAGTACAGGAGTACGTATTGCCGTTAAAATCGGCGCAGCTGTAGCACAAAGCACTGTGGACAATCATGATAAAGGAGCTGCCGAGATTGTTAAAGGGACTGTTGTAAATCTTGCGGCAGGATCAATAGCTAAAGGTGGAGCTAAGTTAACAAATAAAATTGGAAATAAGACCCTTAACAGAGTGTCTAACAAAATGGTGCAAAGTAAAAATGCAATAACAAAATCGGTTAAGAAGTTACCTGTAAGTACAAAGACTGCAAGAAATGCAGCTACAAAAATTCAATCTGTGCAAAAAAATGCAGCTAAAGCAGTTAGAAATACTCCAGGTACAATAACTGAAATTGGTACAGCGGGAGTTATTGATGCTAAAACGAATAATAATGGGAAAAAGACGCGGTAAAAAAGACGCACATTCAAAGACTTTCCCTATAAAAATAACAATAGGGAAAGTCTATTTTTACTTTTGTTTGTGCATCATAATATATGCTTTATTAACACCAATTTTAACTTCTATACTGAAACATCAAGGGACCAGATGTAAGGCGACGATAACAGCTAACGAGTCATCATGGGTTCACAGATGGACTTCTAATAATTATCTGTATGAATTTAACGTAGGAGATAAAACTTATACAGGTAATTCATTAATAAAAGTAGGGAATAAAGAAAAAATTGGGGATTCTATTGAAGTATTATATTTTGAATTTATGCCATCGTTCAATAGACCTGTATCTTTTTATGAAGATGAGTAATGCAATTCTACATATATAAGATGCTACAAATCAGAGGCTGTCAGTCAGAACAACCTCTGATTTGTAGTTATAAGATAACTGTTTCTATATTCTGCGTGGAAGACTTAAATGCAAACTCAGGACAAAAGTCGTGTTAGTACTTTAATATACGAATTAATCATTGAAACCGGGAGAGTAGTAAGAGATTACTTGAGAGATACCCATTGTCACAACATCGACATTAGGGTGAGCCTGCAACAATGATTAAAACTAAAATTAGGTCGGAATTATTGCAAATTTTTTCGACTTGAAGCAATATCGTAGATAACGAAGAATCAGGAGATTAAAAGCAAAAGTTCCGCCCTGGTACGCATTAGGAAGAGGCGTGGCGGAATTTGTCAATGCAAAGGTAATGCTTTTATCCCAATCCGACAACACCTTTCAAAAAAATCTGCTTGGAATCAGCCATAAAACTTATTTGAAGAACTGCCTTACTTCCAAAGCGGCTCGTTTTCCCATCCGGCAGGGAATCCCATCGCCGCAACATCGACATTAGGATGAGCTTGCAACAATGATTTTAACTGAAATTAGGTCGGAATTATTGCAAATTTTTCCGACCTAAAGCAATATCGTAGATAACGAAGAATCAGGGGATTAAAAGCAAAAGTTCCGCCCTGGTACGCATTAGAAAGAGGCGTGGCGGAAATTGTCGATGCAAAAGTAATGCTTTTATTCCAATCCGGCAACACCTTTCAAGAGAATTGTCTTGGAATCAGCAATAAACCTTATTTGAATCAGTGGCTTATTTCCAAAGCGGCTCATTTTCCCAACCGGCAGGGAATCCCATTAGCCTTGTGCTAACAGTTGGGTGTTCATTCAACAGACGCTTGAAGTCTTTAACAAAAGTATTGTCGGGAGAGATGGAGTTAAGCCAATAAACAAGATAGCATAGCTGTGGATAAAGAGTCTGTTCTCTAAAAGAGAATTCCGTTATCCAAACGCCAGACAACCGTACCGGCATTTGGGGTTTTATCGGGAAAACCCTATTGAATAGCCTTGAATGGTGCGCACAGCAATTACGAATACCGGCAAGACACTCTAACCAGCTTCGGAGGAACTTGTGGTGGTTCAACCCAAATTCTCGTGCTATACCATGTTTGGCTGTGGCATCAGAGAAATTTGAATAGAGCTTCGACAACGTCCCCATTGATACAACTTCCAAGGTTTTCCATACTGGCGGCAATTCAGGTTCGCTATACTTCCGGAAATGCTCTTTGATAAAATCATCATGAGAACGAGCCACCTCTTTTTCCACTATGGCTAAGTTTGCAGCAAAGCGGGAACTGTTGGTTGCACATTCTTCATTCATAAACCAAAATGCACCATAGGTATGTGCAAAATGCTTGATTATCTTTGTGCGTACAACAACTTCTATAGTCTGTATTGCTGAGAACAACAATGCTCTTAACTGCTTATCGAAAAAATACGCATCGGTAATATCGGTAAACTTACTCCCTTTCTTAAACAGATGTGTGGAATGGTCTGTCTCAAGATGCCTCCAATATCCGGCAAGACGAAAATAACTGATGGTGTCCAAAGTCTTCTGTGCATGACGGACATCATCTATAAGCAAGCCTCTCTGTTTCAGAGTATCAATTTGTTCCTCTGTCGTTATGGCTTCATGTGTATATCTTACTCCCATAAAATAAAAAATGTCCCGCTGGGTACGCTAATCTTACGGGAAGCGGGCGGGATTTGTCGATGCAAAGATAATGCTTTTATTTCAATCCTGCAAATTTTTCAGAGAAAAACTGCCGAAAATCGGCGAAAAAAACATTTCAAAGACCATCATGAAGGACTTTTAGCGTCTAAAATCAGTCCAATGACTTGATAATCGGGACTGTTTTACACGATTAAGAATGACCGGCAGTCTGTCAGCTCGGCATCTTTGCCTCGTCAATCTCTATCAGGTGGTGCAGGATGGCGAAAATCACCAGTCCGGCCGTGGTGTGGATGTTCAGTTTTGCGCTGATGTTCTTGCGATAGGTGGTGACGGTATGGAATGACAGATTCAGCCTGTCGGCAATCTCCTTGTTTGCCAGACCCTGCGCCACCCCGATTATGACCTCTTTCTCGCGGTCGGTAAGGATGTCCATCACCGTCTTCGGCTTTTCGCCGACATGACCGTCATCGTGCCCGGCACTCTGTGTTTTCAGCCTGTTCTCCAGTTCGGCAACGGCGGGGAACAGCAGCTTGTTCTCGATTTCGCAATGCGACATCAGGTCGTTGCCGCACATGATGATATGGAACAAGGCGATGCTGATAAGCTCGTTGTCCTGTTGGTTGTACTGATAAATGAACAGCTCCTTGAGCTCGTCAAGGCTGCCTGCCATGTGCTCGTGCCGGGATGAGAAGTCGGAAATCTGGAACTTGTCCCTGACCTCGCCGGCAATCAGGTTCTCGACATAGGAAAACACCACGTTGTCCTCGTATTCCATGTGCTTCCTCACCTCCTGCATATACCCGTCGTAGAACTTCAGAATGAACATGGCAATCTCGGAAGTGTTGGTCTGCTGTATTCCCTCGATAAGCGTCTTCTTGATGGTAGGCAGCGCGTGGTTGAGAATATACCGGTGCGACTTCCGCAGATAGCCGATCAAAGGAGGCAGGGCAATCCGGTAGCCCGACCAGCCCTTGCCGCTTATAAGGTTGATCACAGCGAGAAACGTGTCCACATCCACATCATTCTCTTCACAGACAACAGCGACGGACTTGTCGCCGAATCCCAAAGAAATTGAGAAACGGTTTATCACCGTCAGAAGGATGCTGTTGTCGTTAATAATATCACGCATCCTGTCATTACGTGTGTATGATGACTGGTCTATAATCATTATTTCCTTAAACAAACTTTTTTACCGCGTGCAAAGGTACTGCCTTTCAGCGAAATACACAATACCATAAAATAGTGATTTTTTACAGCAAAAATCATGCCGATACCTTGAATATGCTATAAAAATGCCGTTTTTGGGCCTATATAATATCCTAATTGTAGTATTTGCCCTGCCGTTCCAGGTATCTTATAACCGCTGATATGACGATAAGGACGGAACACATCGCCCATGCCGTCCGAATGGCACGGGAACGCTCCAAAATCTGATAAAACGCCGTTTCAGCCGCCAACCACAGGCTCTCCCACTTTTAGGTATGCGATACTTGATTTAGGTATGCCGCAATGTCAGAAAAACCGAAAAACGCGGTTCCCATACCCCGATTGTAGGAGTTTTTGCACAGTTTTTTCAAAATATGTAAACCATTAAAAGCCACACTTTTAGGTATTGCAGCATCGCGAAAATCGGAGTACCTTTGCAGCCGGAAATGCAACAAACCAAAAAAACATTATAAAAATGAGAAAAGTAAACATCAGAACATGGATGATGACGGCAGCATTTGCCGTCCTTTCCAGCACCGGTTTCACATCTTGCAGTGACGATGACGGACCTTCGTACAGCAATGCGGCGGTGCAAAACAGCGAGTTGAGAACAATCCTTACGCAGAAGGGCTACCAGTTCAACGAACAGGGCAAGCTGCTCATCGACGACATGGCGAACAGCACCACGTCGCTCGACCTCTCGGGCACGAACATCTCACAGGATGCCCTGTCGGAGCTGGGCATCCTGCCCAACCTCACAGATGTGAATCTGTCGGACAACGGCTACACGATGAGATTCGATTTCTCGAAGCTGCCGTCACAGATCACAGGTGTTGACCTCAGAGGGAACGAGCTTTACGAATTTCCGGGATTGCTCAATATTGTGACCAAAGAAAACGGCGACGAGGATGTGACCGTGTTGCATCCGCTGACCAGGCTGTATCTGCCCAACTCCGCCAAGTACAACTGCGACGAGCTGCCGACATTCTTCGCGCAGAAAGTCTGCCCGGACATGCAGATGGCAAACGCCAACGGCACACTGGAGGCATACAACACGCTGAGAGAGGTGCCGGATGATGCTTTCCGGGCAATTTTGAAAGAGACATTCGGCTCTATGTTCAATAATGAATTTATAGATATATCCAGACGACTCGTTTTAGCCGGCGAAAAGAACAAGGCAATCCAAATCAGGCAGACGGATATGTTGAATGTAAAAACTGTTGAAGGTTTCCAGTATATCGCCCAAAACAAAGGCTATGAAGGAAATGATATAGAACTCGGCACATTGGAGCCGACAACAATCCCGTATCTGAAATTGAATGCAAATATCTATAAAATCGGATTTCAAAACATCAATACTCCGAATGGCATTGACCTGTCTAAATCTGTAAATCTTTGTATGATTGCCATGACTCATAATTCGGGAATAGTTACCTTGGATTTGTCTGCCTCCACACAACTCGGACAACGTAACGATGATGTAGAGTTCGCGACCATGGACACTCCGAGTTTCATTTCCATTGATTGTTGCGATAATCTTCAAGAAATAATCTTCCCTGAAAAAGCCAAGACTATTTATGAACTGCAATTATCAGGTTTGCCTTCTCTGAAAACAATCAATTTAAGCCAGTTCGAGGCAATGGGCAATTTAAGTTTAGGAGCAATACCCAATACGGATTTGACTTATTTCACACCGACAAGATATCCAATGGGAAAACTGTCTTTCGCCATTGACGAACCGGTTTATTTGCGTCAAGAGACAAAGGACTTTCTTGATAAATATCATGAAAACATGAAACAAATATCCTTATTGACAGATGCCGATACAAAAACATACAGATGGAGCAAAAATTATCAATAATATTTATTCACTATTAAATTCAACTTTTATGAAGAGAATCGTTTTGATGCTCGTTGCAATTTTTGCAATGACAGTTGTGGCAAGTGCCACTGACTACAGGGGAACCGTAACCAATGTCGTGATGAACGGGAATCCTAAGGATGACAAGCAGGACATAACTTTCACATTGGAAGACAATGTGCTTAGCGGCAATTTTGCCATAGCCACCGCACATACGCTGGATTTGTCAGCAGATGTGACATTCACAGGTACAAGTTTTGCAGGTGAAGGAGACGGTAGGATTGTCATGGCTATAATTCCTATAAGATTCACTTGTACTGTGGATGGATCTGAGACAGGAGACACTCTCACTTTCGACTGTGTAGCCACAACTTCGACCGGTATGGTATGCAGTTTCACATTTACAGGGACAGCTGAATAACATTCAATGAAATCCAATAGTAAAAAGAGTATTCCGGTCTTTATTGCTGTCGCCTTAATGCTGATGACCGCAACCTTGTCTTCATGTTCCGCCGACGAGGAACTGGTGGAAAAGCCCATAGCCGAGACATACCTCGACGAAGCAAAGAAGATTCTGGACGGGACAATCGTACTGAATGCGACGGCAATGCAGGGGACCGTCAACAAGACCCTTCTTGACGAAGGCTGTCCGTTGAGATACTATCTGAAATGGAACGATGACGGCACACTTAACATGCAGATACGTGAGTTCTGCGTGGGCAAGATGCCGCTGACCATCTGGTTTACCATTGATGTGAAGTTCATGCAGCTCAACACGTGGGAGAAAGACGAGTACACTGGTGACGGCTGGATTAAGTTCCAGGGAAACGGAGGAAAAACCGTCTATACCGCCATTGACGACGACTATGATGACGGTGACGGCGGCGCGGGCAGCGTTACCGGCTTCCTGAACGTGAAAACCAGACAGATAGAGTTCGTGACCAACTTCAACGTGATGAACATGAGCAGCGATGTGTTCCTCCAGACGGTGGACCCCTCGCGTCTCTCACGGTATGAAGAGGAATTTGCACAGTATGAGCGCGACCTTGAGGAATACAAGAGGCAGCATGGCATATCATAGCCGGCCGTACTGAAACCTGTAACGCGAAGGAAGGGAGGGAAACACCGGCAGCGTATCCCCTTGCTTTCTTCGCTTTAATTGTCAGACAACATTATGAACCGAATCATTATCATTATAATATCGCTGATATCCGCAAATCTGTCATTGCGGGCTCAAACCACGCTGACGGTCAAGGTGCTCGAGAGTGGTAATGATGAGCCTATGGCAGGTGCGGCAGTGGTTTACAGCACCCATGCCGACATGTCGTCGCCGTCGTACAGCGTCACGGCGGAGAACGGCGACACCCGATTTGTCCTTCCCCGGAAAGGCATCTGCCATTACCGCATCAATTTCCTGGGCTACAAACCCCTTGAGGGAAAATTCGACATCACGGCAGCCCCGTCGGTGCTGTATATGGAACCGAGTGCCACAGGGCTTGACGAAGTGGTCATATCGGGCAGGATTGCCGACCACCCCATAAAGGCATCGCCCATCACCACGCAGGTGATCTCGGGACGCGACATGGTGGAAGCCGGGTACGGGGACATACAGAAAGTGCTCCAGCAGGAGACACCGGGCCTGAACATACAGAAGGTGGGGTTCGGCAACGAAATATCCATGCAGGGACTGGACGCACGGCACGTTGTGTTCCTCATGGACGGAAAACGGATGACCGGCGACATGGCGGGCAACCTCGACTACGAGCGTTTCAACCTCCACGCCATCGACCGCATCGAGATAGTGAAGGGGGCGACCAGCACCCTCTACGGCTCGCGTGCGTCGGGTGCGGTCATCAACATGATCACCAAGAAGCCTGTCAAGGACTTCGACATCGACGCGGGTTTCCGCTGGGCGCAGATGAACGAGCGCAACTACAGCAACCCGCAGCCGTCGGACTTCCTCTACATGTACGAGAAGCACGCCGACCGGCCCAACCTGCAGGGGTGGCTGTCGGCCGGGGCGAAGCTCGGATGGGTGAAATCGCAGACCGACGTATGGTACAGCGAGAGCGACGCCTTCTACCTGTACCAGGCGGAGAACGACAAAAAGGTATATACCGCCGAGGCCAACCCCTTCCTGAAAGAGGACGTGACCGTCGTCAGCACCATGCCCCGTCCGCCGATGGGCATCGAGGGGACGGAACACCTCTCCGTATCGGAAAAGCTGTACATAGAGCCGTGCAGGAGCTTCAACGCCGTCATTTACGGCTCCGGCTTCTGGATGAACCAGTTTGACCTTGTGCAGGACCTTGTGTTCAGCCAGTCGGAAGACTACACGGCAGGCGCTTCCGCCACATGGAACATGAAGGACTGGTTCTCGCTGACAGCCAGCATACACAGCGACTTCTACGACAGGTACAAGCGGCATGAGCGGCGCGACGAGCAGCAGAAGGTCTATAAGAGCCGCATACTCCAGCCCCGCCTGACGCTGACGAGCCATTATTTCGACGGGCACGGCATAACCTTCGGGGTGGAGCATTTCACCGACGAGCTTACCAGCGACCGTTTCGCCGGCAAGGGAAGCCACAAGATGCTGAGCCGTTCACTGAAAGAGACGGAATGGTACCTGCAGGACGAATGGAAGATAAACGACAGATGGATGGCGACGGCCGGTGTGAGGACAAACTTCTCGCAGCAGTTCGGCTTCATGTGGATGCCGACGGTGGCGGGCAAATTCTCGTTTGCGGACGCCTGGTCGCTGCGCGCCACCTATTCCAAGGGCTACCGTTCGCCGAGCATCAAGGAGCTGTTCTTCAACTGGGACCACCTCGGCATGTTCATGATAAAGGGCAACGAGTATATCAAGCCTGAGAAGAACCACTACTTCTCGCTCGGCGCGGAGTATTCCACCAACAGGCTGTTCCTTAACGTGAACGCATACGCCAACCTGTACAAGAACAAGATAGAGGGCGTGTGGCGTATCTACGACATGCAGTACAACTTCGAGTACGAGAACCTCGCGTCGCAGAACCTCTACGGCGTGGAGCTGCTCGGACGCTGGCACATCACCGACCGCCTGACCGCCAACGCATCGTATTCGTATGTCAATGTGAGCAAGATAGACGGGCTTCGCATCAGCACCACATCGCCCCATGCGGCCACGGCAGGGCTTGAATACCGTTACGAGCGTAAGAACTACAAGCTCAACGCCAGCTTCTCCGCATCCATAATGGGAAGCAAACGCTACGACGTGCAGGACAGGCTCACGGTGGACGGCATAAGCCACGATGCCTATTTCCGCTGCACGCTCCCCACCTACGCCCTGTGCAACCTGGGTGTGACGCAGACCTTCTTCAACAAGCTGAAGCTGACACTCGGTGTCGATAACCTGTTCAACTACAAGCCCAAGACGCTCGGCTCAGGCCTTACGGCGTTCAACGTGCCCGCCACGCCGGGAACGAGGGGCTTCATGCAGGTGGAAGTCGCGATAGATGAATTTGTAAGGATGTTAAAACGAAAGAAATGAAAGCGAAATACCTTTTAATGACACTGCCGCTGCTGCTGTCGTCATGCGTCCTCGACATGGAGTATGACGCCGACGAATTTGACGGCAAGATACTTCCGCGTATCACCGGCTACAGCGGGATTTCCCAGGAGACCAACGACTGGATATATTTCAACCTGCGCACCGGCGAGGTGTTCAACCGCAATTACGCCGGCGAGGACATCAGAGAGGACGGACGTTATGACCGCACGGACTGGGACCTGGCCTTCTGCGGCTATCATCTGCGCACCAACAGCGGGACAAGCGGATGCGGCAAAGGGGGCGCGATAGACCTCGGACAGGGCAACTACAAAGGCTGGACCCGCGTGTCACAAATTCCTGCCGGTGCGGAATGGGTGACGGACAATGACAATTCCGTTTATGTGACCTACTCGCAGAAGGACTGGCAGTCATACGTGCTCCGCCAGGGCTGGGAGCTGGACGACTATCCGTGGTTCGACCCCAACAGCGGGCCGCAGCGCACACTCACGAGCGCCAATCCGTTGCTGGAGAATGCCATCGTGTTGTCGGGACCTCCCATGACCTACACGCCCAATTACCATACCTATGTGATACGCACTGCCGACGGCGGGCGCTATTTCAAGCTGCAGATAGTGAGCTGGTACAACACCTATACGGAGATAGACGACAGTGGCGGGGAGCTGAGTTACTATATTGATGAACTGCAATAAATATAAAGATTATGGAACAGAAAACAGATATACAGCATAAAGAGAACAAGAGATACTGGTGGAAGGCGGTTGCGTCTTTCCTGCTGGTGCTGTTCATGATGCCGCTCGGCCATGCGCTGATGATCATCATGGAGCACCTTATGAGCGAGACCGCCCTGCATTATTCGGCGTTCGCCATGGGCGCGGTGGGTCTGGCTATGGTCATCATCGGAGTATTTGCCAAGGGCGACACCCGACAGACCCTTTGGGGGCTGTTCGGCGGGCTGCTGTTCTGGACAGGATGGGTGGAGTTCCTGTTCATGTACTTCGCCAACCGCTTCGGCACGCAGCCGTTGCTCGACCCCGTTACGGGAGAAATCGTCACCCGTCCCGAATACCTCATCATGCCTGCATCGTTCGGTTTTTGGATGATGATAATGGTGATGTACGTCTTCAGCACGCGCAACGGCTGCAACTTCATCAACTGGTGGCAGCGGCGGCTGTTCGGGAAGAAAAAGACGGAAATTGCCGCCCGTCCGATGACGCGCCACACCTCCATCGTCACGTTCATGGAGCTGATGATGATACTGTGGGGGAGCTACCTGCTGCTGATGTTCTGCTACGATGACGTGTTTCTCGGCGACCACCACCCTGTGACATTGCTGATAGGGCTTGGCTGTCTGATAGGCTCGTTCTTCATCTTCGCAAAACAGCTGCGCATGCCCTCGTGGGGAGCCAACATCCGTATGGCGATAGCCACGGTCATCGTGTTCTGGACACCGGTGGAGATACTCGGACGCATGAACCTGTTTCAGGAGATATGGATTGCGCCCATGGAGCATAAGACCGAGATGCTGACCATACTCGGAGCGTTCATAGCCCTTGCCGCCTATCTGTGGTATGCAGGCGCAAAAAAGAAAAGGACGGCGGCATGAGACATGAGACTACTCCATGCCGGGACAGAAAGCCCGTTTACTGGCAGAAGGCTGTGGTGTCGATAGCCGTCACCCTTATCGCCATGCCCGTCACGCACCTTATCGCCCGCGCATTGAAAAACAGTTGCGCCGGAGTGGAACAGTTCTACGCAGGTATGCTGATGGGGCTGGCAGGGCTGGCGCTCGTCATCATCGGCGTATTCATAAGAGGGGATGTGAGGCAGACACTGCTTGGACTGTTCGGGGGCATGCTCTACTGGATGGGAGCGGTGGACTTCATGTTCATGTACTACGCCAACCGTTTCGGCACACAGGCACAGCTCGACCCGCTTACGGGAGAGATAGTGAGCCGTCCGGAATACCTGCTGATTCCTGCCACATTCGGCTTCTGGGCAATGACGATGACCCTGTATCTGTTCTGCACCTCCAACGGCTGCAACTTCCTCAACTGGTGGCAGCGGCTGTTCTTCGGCAGGCACAAGAAGGAGATAGCGTCGCACCCCATGACCCGCCACACGTCCATCGTAGTGTTTATGGAGGTCATCACCATGCTGTGGACCTGCTACCTGCTCCTGATGTTCTGCTATGACGGGCGTTTCATCGGCGACCGGCATCCCGTGACACTCCTTGTGGGCATGGGAGGCTTCATCGGTTCGCTGTTCATGTTTGCCAGACTGCTGCGCTACAAGTCCTGGGGACTGAGCCTGCGCTTCGGTTTCGCCACCGTCATCATATTCTGGATTTCGGTCGAAGTGTTCGACCGCATCCATGTCATAGAAGGCATCATGGAAGATACTTCGGCACATATATGGCAGCTTGCCGTCATCTGTGCGTCACTGTTGGCGGCAATGGCATACGCGGTGTTCAGACGGCATACAAAGTTCGGATGAATAAGCCCCGTGTTCAGGGATTTCACTGTCAGGTAAACAGAACTAAATGTATCAGAAATAAAAACAATAAGAACAATTATGAAAAAGACAATCATCGTTTACGGCTCCACATCGGGCAACTGCGAAAGCGTGGCCCGCCGCATAGCGGAAGCACTCGGAGTCGCTTCATCATCAGTAATCAGCGCATCGGACCTCACCTCCGGGCTTGTCAGCGACAACACGAACCTGATCCTCGGTTCCTCGACATGGGGAAGCGGAGACCTGCAGGACGAATGGTATGATGCCGTTGAGATAATCAAGGGGGCTGACTTGTCCGGCAAGACAGTTGCCGTGTTCGGCTGCGGAGACTCCTGCGGTTTCAGCACAACTTTCTGCGATGCCATGTCCGCCTTGTACGGGGCAGCGAAAGCCGCCGGCGCGAATATGATCGGGCATGTTTCCACCGACGGATACAAATTTGACGAATCCGCCTCGGTGGTCAACGGTGAGTTCGTCGGTCTCGCCATAGACGAGGATAACGAGAGCGACAGGACCGACGGGCGTATTGCCGCATGGGTGGAAGCCATCAGACCGGAGCTTTAGCCGGTCAGACAATAGATTTTATTACGTAAGCCAAAGTAATAATCAGGAGCCGGTGTTACCTGTTTCGGTAACATTGGCTCCTTAATCTGTTAAATCATAATATAATGGAGATTTCTGGTTCGACTGTGCCGTGACGGTACGCTGCGAATACATTTGCCGGTTCCATATAAAATAAAAGACCCGCCTTGGTTCGCTGTTCTACGGGAAGCGTGGCGGATTCTGTCGATGCAAAGATTGTGCTTTTATCTCAAACGGCACATTTTTCCAGTGAAAAACATACGTAAATCTGCGGAATACATCGTTTTGATGCCACCGGCAGCGTATCAAAGACCGTAATTGGAGAGATTTTCCAACGCCAGCCGCCGTGTCCGGTCGATGAACTGAAGCAAGACTACCGGGTTGATGTGCCTCCGTCCCATCCGGACGGTCAGGTGGAGGTGCGGCCCGGTCGAGCGTCCGGTGCTGCCGCTTATCCCTATCACATCCCCCGGCCTCACGCAGTCCCCCTTTTTCACACGCCATTCCGACAGGTGGCAATAGCTGACCGAGAAGTCGCCGTGCCGCACGGTGACATACTTTCCAGACACCTTGTCCTGTCCCGCCTTCACCACGATGCCGTGCATCATGGCGTAGGTCTCGCAACGGTCAGCCCTCAAGTCAAGACCGTTGTGCCTCTTGCGCTTTTTCGTGAAAGGGTCGGTACGCACACCGAAAGATGAGGTCACATAAATTTCTTTCAGCGGATAGGACACGCTCAGATAGCTGTCAATCCACTGTTTCCGCAATGAAGCGGTATCGGTAGATAAAACTGCCGGTGCCGCTTTTTCCGTAATCTCTTTTGTTTCCCCTGCCGTCCCCTGTCCGGCACGTTCAATCCTGTAGCGTGCCGTATGGGGCGTTACCGTATGGAACTGTGCCGACAAAGCCATGCTGCAGCCAAGTCCCGCCATTAGCAATAAATTCCTTAACATGGCGCAAAGGTAGCAATATCCCGTCAGACCGCATCCGATTTATACATATATCAGCATAAACAAAATATCATACTCTAAACTGCTGTAATATTTGTTTATACCTCGTCAGAGTATGAAAGTAAGTATGATTATAGCGTCTTATATTAAATAAGCATAAACCAAAGCAAAATCATACTTATAAATGCCTCGGAATCGGAACGGCGCATATAATTTTGCGGAAACGACAACCCACAAAAAATAAAAAAATGAAGATTCAGAGATTCCAGAGCGAGGAACTGCCATACGGCATCCTCGGAAGATTCGGGCTGACGCAGGAGATGCTCGAAGACCTGCCACAGAAAGCAGTCGAGGACATTCTTGACGGCCGCCGTTCCCCGGTGCTGCCCATCAGCGTCACCGACGAAAGCGGCGAGGAAATCCATGCCCGCACCCGTTTCGCATTTATCCGCATGGACGACAACAGCGTCGATGTGGTGTTCTATCCGCAGCTCAAGGCCGGCCGGCTCGACCGTTTCACCGAAGAAGAACGCAAGGCACTGCTTGAGCACCGTCCCGTCATCGCCCCCGTCACCACACCCGAAGGGAGGGAGATACAGGCTTTCCACCAGATAGACCGGGGCACCAACCAGATTATCTACGTTCCCACGCCCGTCATCGGCCGCAACCTTGAATACGCCGCCAACGAGATGAAGCTCACCAACGCCGAGCTGACCTGCCTGCAGAAAGGACTGCCCGTCACCGTCATGGACGGCGACGACCTTTATACAATAGGCATCGACCTCAATGAAAAGACCGGCGTGCGCCTCACCCACGGCGATGAGAAGAAATGGCGCGAGGAACAGCGCATAGGCTTCGGCAGATACAACTTCGGACTGAACGGCTGCTGGGTGGCAGACGACGAGGGCAACCTCGACTATGTACCCGAAGACTCCTACACCGAGGAACTGTGGGAAGAGATGCGCAAACGCAACAACAACATGGCACTCAAACACTAAACCGCAGGCGATATGAAATACGAACCCGAAGAGAAACTCATCGAGAAAGTGCAGTCCGGCGAATACGGCTGGAAAGAATACATCACTCACCACTCGCGCGAGCTGTCGCAGGAATACGAATGGTACTGCCACCGCAAGGGGCTTGACCCGAACCTTGAGGAATCGGCGGCCGCCTTCATGGAAATGAGGAACGCCCTGCTCGACGAGGCGATGGAAAACGGAAACGCATAAACACAAGACATCATGCCTATAAGGACAAACACCAATCCGCGTCCCCTTGAGCTTACACCCGAACTGCAGGACATCCTGCTCCGTAACGGGATGCAGGCTCATGTGGCCGCAAGCAGCAACGGCTTCGCCTTGCTCGTGCAGGGGCATGACTCGCCGTTGCTGACCTACAACATCACCGAGAAACAGCTGAAAGCCCTCACCGACTGGGGAACCAACACCGCCAACCGCAGGGCGTACAACACTTTTGCAAGTATCGTGGCCGCAGACTTTGACATGCCCAAGGACTTCGTGCATGCCCGCAACGCCAACGGCCGTGTGGCGATGGGACTTCACGGCTACCGTGTCGGCGTGGGCGAATACGGCAGAGTCGCACCGCACCGCCGTCCTCCCGTGCCGCCGCATCACATGATGGGCTGGTCGTTTTTGGGATGGACACCGAGGATGCAGGAAGGCTTCCACCTGCGCCGTATCGGAGGACAGCTCTACTATCCCGGCGCACCTATGGTGCCGAACCGCCCCGACGGGCGCATGAAGCCCGGAGAACTGCAATCCGGCGGTTACGGCTTCTATTACAAAGGCTATAACACCGCACCCGTGGCAGGTAACGACGTGCTTGCCGACCTGCAGACCGTGATAACCCCTGTCAGACAGCCGCAGAGACCGACGACACCCGCAATACCGTACAATGAAGCCATCACCTCCGATGTCTATTTCTCCAACGAGAAATGGCAGGAGGTGCTGGCAAGCCACGGCATACTGGTGGATGCAGAGAAAAAGACCCTCACCATACAGTCCTCGGCACTGGAAGCCGACCTGCAGTACAACCTCTCCGATGAAGAGTTAAAGGTACTGACCTCAAACTCCATCAAAGATCAGCCCATTGCAAAACGCCTTGAGACACTCAATGGTGTCATCAAGGAAGATTTCGCCGATGCCGTCACCATGGACATGCTCAACAGCAATAAGCTGATAGACATAAAGCTCCATCCCGAAGTACAGGCAGACCTCGACCGGCAGATCACCAGACAGGACGAATACTACCGCCAACAGGGAAATCCACAGGATAATCAGGTGGAGCGTGAACCCTCACTCCGTGACAACCTGCCCAAAGGCGGCGTTGTCATGGACGGCAACGACCTCAGTCTCATAGACGAGAACAAAGGCTGGTTCCGCGAGGGGCGGCATGGCCGTGAAGTCACCGTCGATGACATCCGTGTCGAACCCGTACAGGGCGATGGAGAGGCGAAATACCGCATGACCGCCGTCATTGACGGCGAGGTGGTGAGCCACGAGATCTCGCAGAAGCAATACGACAAATTCATGGCGCTGGACGACCTGCACCGCATGAAGCTCTTTTCCAAGGTCTTCAAGGAGGTCGATATGAAAGACCGCTATCCCGTGGGGCTGGGCACGAAAATCACCGCCGCCCTGTTTGCCGGAGCCGTGGTGACGCATGACCTTCTCCACGGCCCGCGCCCCATGCCCGACATCTATATGGAAGGACACCGCGGCCCTATGCCCCATGTCTATTTCAAGCCGGGAGTCGATAGCCCCGCAGATGTCGCGGCACGGCAGTTTGACGCCATGAGGAACCTTCCCGACGACCGTGTGCCCGGCATGGGTCACGGTCTGTAACCCCAAACACACGCAGCCATGTCAGAACTTACCTACGACGATTTCAAGAGCAGGGTGAACATCCAGGACCTGCTGGTCGATGCCGGCTACCGGCTCAACCGCAGGGACGGCATGCGCTATCCCTCGTATGTCCGCATCGGCAGCGACGGCAACAGGGTTCATGGCGACAAGTTCATCGTGACCGCCAACGGCCTGTGCTGCTTCCAGCCACCCGAGAGGAAAAACTACAATGTCATCAGCTTCATCAAGGAGCATCCGACCCTTTTCGCCGAGTACCGTCCCGGCATGTCCGGCGACCGGCTCGTCAACCTTGTCTGCAACCGCCTCCTGAACAATCACGTCACCGACCGTGTGCCGGGGGATTTCGGGAGACAGCGCGAGACGCGGCCTTTCGACATCGGCGAATACGAGACGCAGGCGTTTGTCAACGGCGACTGGGACTCGCAGAAACGGTTCTATCCCTACTTCCAGAACAGGGGCATCAGCCTGCAGACCCAGCGGGCTTTCGCCGACCATTTCTTCCTGGCCACGAGGGAGCGCGGCGACGGCAAGAAATACACCAACCTGTCGTTTCCGCTGTCGCTTGCCGCATGGCCCGGCAGGGACATCGTGGGACTGGAGGAACGCAGCCGCCCCAATGCCGAGGGCAAGACCGCCTACAAGGGCATGGCGGCAGGCAGCAACGCCTCCGAGGGACTGTGGATAGCCCGTCTGGAAAACAACCGCAGCGACATGGGCTTCACCCGACCGATAGGGGCAGCGCAGGATGTCTATTGGTTCGAGAGCGCGTTTGATGCCATGGCCTATTACCAGATAAAGATGAACGAACCGGATAATATGGGCTACCACGACCTCGCCAACGCCGTGTATGTGTCCACCGGAGGCTCGCCGACCAAAAAACAGTTCTCGACGATGGTAGAACAGACACCCGAAGCCATCCACCACCTCTGCTTCGACCGCGACCGTGCCGGACGGATGTTCGCCGTCAACTTCGCCCTGCAGAAAGACGGGCGGGTGTTCACCTCCCACCTGTCACAGGACAAGGAGAACCTTGTCGTCACCGACCTGACTAAAGGACTGAAGCGGCACGAGCTGCGGATGGAGCCGTTCGATTTCAGGGAGATATGTGACAGATTGGGCATCAACAGCCGGGGAATCGGCTACGAACCCTGCGACGGACGCTACAAGGACTGGAACGACCAGCTGCTCGACAAACCGATGGAGAACGAGGAAACACAGAGGAAAGGGATGAGAAGATGAAAACACGGACACAACCGACATACAGTTTCGGGACGATGGTATTCCACCCCGGCATGAGACAGTACCTCGCCAACGACCTTATCGTCACCATAGTCTGCATAGCCGGGCTTGCCGTGGCGGGCATCGACGGCGTATTCATGGGAAATGTCCTACTATGGGCGTCACTGGCAATCGCCGTCTGCCTTGTCTATCGCTTCCTCTATCTGCGGAGCATGAGGTTCGTCATAACGGAAGAGCAGTTCATCTACGAGCACGGCGTGTTCCGTCGCACCCGCGACTTCATGGAACTCTACCGCATCGTCGATTTCCGGGAAGAGAGCAGTTTTTCCCAGCAGATATTCGGACTTAAAACGATACAGATATACTCCGGCGACCGTTCCACACCGCGCCTTGACATGACAGGCATGGATATGAGTGCGAACCTTATCCCCTTCATACGTGAACGGGTGGGCGCGAGCCGCAAAAGAAACGGAATATATGAGATTACCAACCGCTAAGATACTGGCCGTCATCCTTGCCGTCCTTGCCTCGATGCAGGCGAGGGCGCAGCTTGTCGTTTCCAACCCCTTGGAGTGGCTTGCCCTCGCCGAAGGGAACGAGGCAATCAACGGGCAGGTGAAAGACCAGACCGACGCGCAGACACGGACGGCAGTCCTGCAGAACACCATCGCCGCCGAGTTCACCAAGATACACGAATGGGAGAAGAAATACTCCGGCTACCTGCAGACCGCCTCCGGCTTCGCCTCGTCGCTGAAAGCGTCCGCCACGCTGTATGAGGACGGCGTGCGCATCTTCATCACCTTAGGCAAGCTCAAGAAAGCCATCGGCTCCAACCCGCAGGGCATAGTCGCCACCATGTCGATGAACAACCTCTACTTGGAGACGGCGACGGAGCTTATCTCCGTCTATACGCTGCTGAAGGAAGCCATAGCCACGGGAGGAAAGACGAATATGCTCACAGGCGCGGAACGCTCACAGACGCTGTGGGCGTTGTCCGACAAGCTCGGTGCATTCTCAAGGAAACTCAACAGGCTCTACCTGAGCATACGCTACTACACGCTCACGGACGTGTGGAACAATATCACGGCGGGAATGCTGGACAGGGACATCGGCACCATCGCCGGTGACGCCCTCGATAGATGGAAACGGGCTGCAAGAGCCATAGAGTAAGGAGGGAGCCATGAGAAAAACGACACTGACAATATTGGTTATGCTGCTCTGCATCCTCAAGGCCGCCGCACAGACCGACCCCACGCTGGCCGGGATGATTGTCCTGTACACCGACAAGGCGGAGAAGCAGCTCAAGTCCCAGGAGAAGGTGATGCTGATGCAGACCACCGGGCATATATGGACGAAGGAGGAAGTGGAAGCCACGACCGACTTCCAAAGGCAGTTCAACGACTACCTCGACTCGTTCCGCTCGGTAATCAGCTATGCGGCGCAGATATACGGCTTCTACCACGAGATAGGCAAGCTGACGGAGAACATGGGCGGTCTGACCCGCCAGCTGAAGAAGTCGCCCGACAATGCGCTTGCCGTGGCGCTCACCCCTCGCCGAAGCTCCATATACCGGGAACTGATACTCGGCAGCGTGGACATCGTGAACGACATCCGGCAGGTATGCCTCTCGGACATGAAGATGACGGAGAAGGAGCGCATAGAGATCGTGTTCGGCATACGCCTGAAGCTCCGTCTGCTTAACCGCAACCTGCGCAGGCTCACGTTAGCGGTCAAATACACCTCGCTGTCCGATGTGTGGCGTGAGATAGACTGCAGGGCGAAGAGCTACGATGTGGACAAATGGAAAATCACGGACGAGGCCTTTGAACGCTGGCGCAGCAACAGCAAGATAAGACCCGGAAAATGATACGCGACACAATGATAAAGAAAGGGAAACAACAATGACAATGAAATGTGACAAGGCTTATGAAGATTGGACTGATAGATGTTGACGGACACCACTTCCCGAATTTTGCGCTGATGAGACTGTCGGCGTGGCACAAGTCGAGGGGGGACATTGTCGAATGGGCCGACGCACTGTTCGGGAATGGCTATGACCGTATTTACAAATCAAAGATATTCACGTTCTCGCCGGACGAAACCAATCCCTGGGAGTGCGAGCTCATCAAGGGTGGCACGGGGTATGACATAAAAAGCCGGCTTGCTCCGGAAATCGAGGCATCGCCCCTGATGGACTATTCCCTTTATCCTCAATACGATTATTCCATCCAGTTTTTCTCCAGAGGCTGCATACGGCATTGCCCGTTCTGCCTGGTGCATGACAAGGAAGGAGGCATACACCCTGTGGAGCCTGTGCAGCTCAATCTCGCAGGACAGCATATCGAGGTTCTCGACAACAATTTCTTCGCCAATCCTGAATGGCGGTCAGCCATCGACTACCTGCTGAAGGCAGGGCAAAAGGTCAACCTGCATGGCGTTGACGTGCGCATCATGGACGAGGAACAGGCATACTGGCTCAATAGGCTCCGTCTCTACAAGTCCATACACATCGCATGGGACTTGCCGCAGATTGATCTGACCCAAAAACTCATCGAGGTCACACGGTACATCAAGCCGTGGAAAATCATGTGCTATATCCTTGTCGGCTTTAACTCGACGATGGAACAGGACTTGTACCGCATCGAGCGGTGCAGGGAGCTTGGCATCAAGCCTTATGTGATGCCTTACAGGGATTTCGACAACAAGACCAGACCCTCGCAGTATGCGAAGGATCTCGCACAATACGTCAACAAGCCGATGCTTTTCAAGTCATGCAGCTTCAAGGATTTCTCACCCCGGAAAGGCTTCCGGTGCGAGGCTTATTTTCATACGGACAATACGGTAATACGATAAAAGACAACAGATATGGGCAAATGGTCAACAATACTCAAAGGCGGCAAATACATTTTCGTTAATCCGGCTACAAGAAGCCTCGGTGGTGCCGTCATCCATCCCCAGCGCACACTTGCCGGTGCGGGAACGGCTTTGAAATCCGCCACGGTAGGTGCCAGTGTGGGTTATCTCGGCTGGGAGGCGCTTGTCAATGACAAGCCGGTCGTCAGGACGGTCGCCGACATTGCTATAGGAAGCGACAATGTGGACTCGGTGGTGGATACCACAGGCAAGGCCGTCGATAGCGTACAGGAAACCATGCGGGATGTGAAGGAATCCGTATCCGGCCTGAACGGGACAGTGCAACAGGCCAACAGCACGTTCGGTGGAATCTCCGAGTTTCTGAAAAACGTATGTGGGGGCAACGGCGCCGATATGTTCGGCAACTTTTTCTCCAACATAGGGAAAGGGAACGTGTCGGGACTGAGCATCGTCGGGCTTCTCGCCGCCGGGCTGATGATATTCGGACGGTTCGGCAGGCTCGGAAAGATAGGCGGCGCACTGCTCGCCATGATGCTTATCGGCAACAATTCACGTATGGTACAGGAGAACCCGCAGACGGAGAACCGGCAACCGGGAGGAAGGCACAGATAAACAAAGTCCGGACATGATTGATATGACAACAAGTAACATATAATAAGGATATGGAATATACACAGGAAATGAACCTGCAGTCAGAGAGCGGCTACTGTATGCCGTTCAATGACAGGAAAGAAGAAGTGGTGTTGACCCGGACTTACGGGAAGCAGGAGGACGGGAGTTTCAACCACGGCATAGACCTCGCCGCAGACCGCTACGTGCTGCGTGCGGTGGCGGACGGCATCGTCACCGCCATCGGTACGGACAGGGAACACGGCCTTTACCAGACCACACGTTACGGGAAATACGACGTGACCTACGGAGGCATACGCAATGCGATGGTCTCCTTCGGCAAACGTGTCAAAGCCGGAAGCATCCTCTCCATCAGCGGGAACACCCTTCATCTGGGAGTGAAGTATGACGGCACGGAGATTGACCCCGTAGAGTTTCTGAAGATGCTCTTCGGTAACATGAAAATGTCCGGTACGGAAAGCGGCATGCCCGACTTCGAGACCCTCGATATGGACATCCCGACGGACTATGACGAGAACATGGAAGAGATAGAAGGACTGATGGCGAGGTTTTATCCCGAATATCTGATGGAGGTGGCGGGAGGCCTTTACACCGTGCCTGACAAGACCGAGCAGTCGCTGCGTAATATCTTCTCCCTGTCGGCGGCACGAAGCTATTTCTATGATGCCATACCGTCTATGGCCAATCCCCTCGGACTGTCGGAACGGTCGGTGCCCATCGCCGCCAAGGTGCAGAACCTGCTTATCGGGGATTTCCTCAACTATCTTGCCCTTCGGCACAGGATATTCCTGTCGGTCATGGACGAAGCAAGTAAAAAAAAAGCTATGACGAAGCCGTCGCCACCGCAGGAATCATAGACCCTCTGGCCGACCTTGACATCGACGTGCGGAGCTTCGACATACAGCGTCTCGTGACCGTCTATCCAGACAGGTCGGGCATACGCTGGTGGACGAAAGCCTGGTTCAACGGCTCGGAAGACGGCGAGGCGGCGGTGGAGATAGAGCGCGAGTGCGCGATACAGTTTCTGCTTGACCGGATAGACAAGGAACGGATGCTTGAGGAATACTATCCCAAACAGATGGAGGTGTATCACAACGCCATCGAGCAAACTAAGGAAAATTTATTGAAACAACTGAACATATCATAATGGCGCAACCCAAGAATGCAAAAAGGCTGTCGGAGGTGGAATACTGCCTGAACAGCTATTTCAACGCACATTTCGTGCCGGTCATGAACCGGGAGAAAGCCGCGCTGCAGCATGCACAGGCAAAGGAGATAGCGGACTATTCCACCTCGTTTGCCGGCATCATGCGGTCGCTTGCACAATCGTCATCTTCAGCCGGCATAGCTGGCCCTGACGACACCATGCAGTATCTGAGACTTACCGGTAAGGAGTGTTCCAAAACCGCCGAGGACTATGTGGGGATGTGCAAGGACAGCATCCTCGGCAACAAGGATTTCGTGGCCGACCTCCAGCGTCTCGCCGGCGAGTGGCGCAACGCGGTGGTGGCGGAAGTGGGACGCAAGCGTTATGACGAGCTATCCTCGAAAATAGGCACAGACCTGGCGCTCGCCTATGTGGACCACAGCATCGAGCAGATGATGGTTGACCGCATGGTGCGCGAGCAGATGCCCAAAGGATCTTTCGACTATATCATCCGCAAGGGTGCGTCCGGCAGTCTTTTCGGGCTGCCCCAGGAACTGATGAAATCGCCCCTGCAGCGGGAGATAGAGGAACGTGGCGAGACCATATACAGACCATCAAAGGCGGAGAAAGGCGCGGCAAAGGGCGTGAGCTTCGCATCGGACGTAGTGGCTTTCGGAGGCGTGTACTCATGGGGGTCGCTTGCACGGTTAGCCGGCACGGAGGTCGTGTTCTCCGGGCTTGAGTCCGTGCTTGACAAAAAACAGCAGAAAAAGGGCCTGACCGTCGATCAGTGCGTCAGCACGGGACTGTTCGGCAACAGCGGCACATTGTCGGGTCTCCGCAAAGACTGCTGGCGCATAAAGACCTATGAAAGCAGTTATATACAGTCCGTCAACCGTACCCTGTCGAAGAAGATGCCGATACTGACGGAAAAGCCTGCATGGGAGATGGACTGGAACCTCGGCAATGCGCAGAATCCTTTTCAGGACCCCGGAAAAGGGTTTGCTCCTTTCAAGTTGAACACCATAACCCTTACCCAGCCCCAGACCGTTGACCGGGACAAGAACTTCTCCGATGTGCCGTCTGTTATCGCTCCCGGCCATGAGCAGGAATACCTTGACTGGAAGGCGCAGAATGACAGGGAGCAGGCACAGAAAAAGCAACAGACACCACAGTCCGCAGAAGAAAACACGGAAGCCCGTGAGCCGGAAACGGCGGACGGCAGCACGCAGGGCGGTGAAAACAACGGCGAGGAAAGGGAAGATGATATACAGAAACAGGACAACAGCGACGGCTGGGCGAACCTGCTCCGGTCCGTCGGTCTGGACGGCATCGGCGACATAGGGCGCAACCTCCCGTATGTGATAGCCATGCTGCCCGACATGCTCGTGGGGCTGTTCACAGGCAAGACCACCTCCGTAAATCTCAAAAGTGGCATGATGCCCCTGGCTTCCATCTTAGTGGGTATGTTCGTAAGGAACCCGCTGCTGAAGATGGTGCTGATAGGCATGGGCGGAGCCAACCTTATCAACAAGATGGGACACGAGGCGATAGGACGTGAGCAAGGCGAAAACCGTCCGTCAGCCCGCTACAGGCAGTATGACGACGAAGAGCTGAACCCGCGCATATCCGGTGCGGTCATACGGGGCAGCACGCTGATAGCCACCATAGACAACGTGCCCTGCTCGGTAGCCCTGCCCGACAATGCGGCGCAGGCATACGCCGCCGGCGCACTGCCGCTTAACACGCTTGCCAACGCCGTGCTCGCCCGCCACGACCGCATGAGGGCGATGGCGGAAGACAACTACCGCAGCATGGAGATCGAACAGGAAAGGCAGCGGGAACAGAATCAGGAACGCGGCGTAATCCTCAGATAAACCATAAACGACATATAGAAATGAAAGAAAAGTCACCACAGGAACAGACGGCGGCCGCCAGACAGGTGGAGCTGCTGTCAAACGCCCTCAACGGGGCATCCACGGAGGGGTACTGGCTGAACGTGTCGGGACGCCTCTCACCGAAAATCTATCCAAAGGGCGCGATGCTCAGCCCCTTCAACAGCCTCACGCTGATACTCGACGCCGACAGCCACGGCTATTCCACGGCTCTGTACACCACATTCCAGGAGGCGAGGAAACGCGGCGAGTCCGTCCTCAAGGACGAGCGTTCCGTGCCGATGAACTGGTACCGCTGGGACTCATACGTCAACAAGCACGACGAGAGGGACATCATATCCCGCGACGACTACCGCAGCCTACCCCCTGTGCGGCAGGAGCAGTACAAGGCCGTGCGCAAGCGTGAGATCCACCCGCTCTTCAACTTGGAGCAGACCACCCTTCCTCTTGTTGATGCAAAGGAATTTGAAAAGCTGCGACAGCAGTTCGGCGGAATCACCGACCGTGGCAACATACTCGCCGAGGAACGGCAGACACGCTCCGCCGTCAACCGGTTCCGTGAACAGATCTCACAGAATCTTGTGCCCGTAAGGAAATCGACCACGGGTACGGCGGCATACGATACAGTCAAGGATGCCGTCTATATCCCTGACCAGAAGCATTTCGGGAACTACATGGACTACGTGCAGGAACTGGTGCGTCAGGTGGTGAGCGCCACCGGTCACCGTGAGCGCATGTCGAGGGAGGGCATGGTGATGAACGGCGGCAAGGCCCCGTCGGGCGACGCCCTGCGCTACGAGCGTCTAATCGCCGAGATAGCCTCCGGCCTGAAGATGGCGGAGTTCGGACTGCCGGCAAAGCTGTCGCCCGAAAGCCGTGACATGGTGGAATACTGGACAGGGGAACTGAAGGAGAACCCCTGCCTGATAGATGCCGTGGAGAGCGATGTGAACAATGCGCTCGATGTCATCCGCAAGGCGGAACAGGGGGAACGGATGGAGTCCGCCCACGACCGCAACAGGCAGCAGACGGAGGAACTCCGTGAGCAGGAGGAAGGACGGCCGCAGGTATCGGCTGCGGACGCGCTGGTATTGCAGGACATCCTCCGCAAGGGAGGCATGGAGATCAGCGAGCGTAACTTTCCGGGAAGCCCTGACGACAAGCGTGAGTTCCTTGCCCGTTTTGAGGGACTCGCCCATTATGAGAAACAGACGCGGGACGCGCTCGACGACGCACGCCTGCAGCATGATGACCCGGAACTTGTCAATATCGCCTACACCCAGGCTTCCGGTTCCGCCGCACGCATCCACCGTCTCTGCACGGAATGGCTGCCGCAGGAATGGGAGGAAAAAGGCGTACACGTCATAGCCGACGACATTGACGCCGTTCCGGACAAGCGCAGCCGTGAGTTTGTAGTGGTGCTCGACAGGAACACCGGGATTGCCGATGTGGTGTTGCCCACTTCCGCACGGTCAGGAGGCGATGTCGTGATGCCCAACGGTGACCGCCGCAACTACTGGCTGTCGCCCGACGAGGTGATGACGGCCGACGAGCGCAGGGAGGCCGGGGCAAGAGTGGTGTCCCACACCATTCCCGGATTCAACAAAGAGAAGATAGCGGCTGCGTTGATGGCTCTGGGAGCTTCATACGTCAGGTTCTACAATAAGGACGGCCAGTTGCGCTACCATCCTGATGATTCCTATTTTGCGGACAAGCGGGTGTATTCGGCCAGACTGGACGGAAGGGAGATAAGGAATGTTTCCGCTTTCGATGTCAGCGAGGCTGTCAGACGCGCCACGGAAGTGCGGTTTGAGCGAATCCAGATGCTCCGTGACGACACGGGCGGATGGGCATTGTATCTCAAGCCGGAAAACGAACCGTCATTCAGCATCCGTCCGGACAAGAATGACATCAACCGTTTCTTTTCCACCGTCAAGCAGGACGACCGCGTGGCGGCAGGTGCGGTGCGCAACGAGCTGGCACAGAAATACTATGCCCTCGCACAGACAAATCCAGACCTGAAGGTTGACCTGTTCGGGACCATGCCGGACGGCATAGACCCGCTGCGCATCAAGCGTGTCAACGTGTTCAAGAGCAAGGATGACAAGATACTGTGTGTCCCCGTCATCGACGGCATCGACAAGGTGCAGCCCCGCGAGGTGACAAAACAGCAGTGGCAGAGGATGTGGGTGGCGGAGGATGTGGCACAGTACAAGACCTGTCTCGCCGCCACGCTGTTCGCCGACCTGCTGATGCAGAAATCGGAGGAACAGGCCGTGGAGAAGCAGCAGGACGAGGACGCTGCCGTTGTCCGTCCCGATGTGGCGGCCGTGCGTCCTGAACTGCAGCAGTACGATGACTTGAAGGAAAAACATCCCGATGTCCTGCTCCTGTTCCGTAACGGTGGCAATTACGAGGCGTACCAGGATGATGTGCCGACGATTGAAAAGACACTGGGGCTTGAAAAGACCGAATACGGGAGCCAACAGGAAGGCAGTTCAGTCTTTAAGGTGTCTTTCCCGACGAATATGCTGGATGTCTATTTGCCGAAACTCATACGGTCTGGCTCAAGAGTGGCCATTTGCGATGCAGTGGAAAGCATGTCCGAGAACAGAAAGGCCGGGATGTCGCTCCCGAACAAGCCTGCCGGGGAAGCGGAGAATATGGAACGTCATACAGGATTAAGAATGTAGGATCATGGCAGGGAAGAATCAGGCATACGCGGAAAAATACGCTGAATATGCGATGGAACAGATGCGTCTGTACGGCATACCGGCATCGGTGACGCTGGCACAGGGCATCCTTGAGAGCGCAAGCGGCCAGAGCCGTCTCGCGCAGAACGAGAACAACCACTTCGGCATCAAGGCCACGCAGTCATGGATAGCGGGCGGTGGCAGATACGGTCTCTACACCGATGACAAACCGAATGAGAAATTCTGCAGCTATGACAGTGTGGGCGATTCCTATGCCCACCATTCGAGGTTCCTGAAAGGTAACTCCCGTTACGCATCGTGCTTCAAGCTCGATGCTGACGATTACAAGGGCTGGGCGCAGGGACTTGACAAGGCCGGATATGCCACGGCGGGAAAATACGCCCCGGCACTCATATCCATCATCGAGCGCAACGACCTCCAGCGGTATGACCGCATGGTGATGGAGGAAATGAACGCCAAAGGGCTGAAACCGGGGCAAGGCCAGGACTCCCGACAGTCAAAGCCGGCCGGCAATGAAAAATCCACGGACTATTCATTCCCTTTGAAGCGGGATGAGTTCCTGTTCGTCACCTCGCCTTTCGGCATGCGCAAAGACCCGACAGACCCGTCAAGGCAGCAGATGCACAAGGGTATCGACATACGCTGCGACAACGAGGCGGTGCTGGCGACGGAAAAGGACGGCAAGGTGGTGGCGGTGAATGGCAATGCCAACACTCCCGGAGGAAAATCTGTCACCGTGGAATATGCCCGTGACGGCGGGGACAAGGTACAGGTCAGCTACCTGCACCTCAATTCCTTCTCCGTAAAGGTCGGCGACACGGTGAATGCCGGACAGCAGATAGGTGTCTCCGGGAATACGGGAACCCGTACCACAGGACCGCACCTGCATTTCGGCGTGAAGCAGATAGCGGAGGACGGCACGTCAAGGGACATTGATCCCACCGCCTATCTTGCGGAGATAGCCGAGAAAGGGAATATCCGTCTCACCGCCATGCACGACGGGCAGAACCTGCTGGCGAAGTATAAAAGCGGGAACCCGGACAGTCCGGAGATAGACACGTCGCTCTCCCCGGAGGACTGGATGAAGAAGCTGCTTTCGTCAGAGGACAGCGGCATCGGCATGGGCGGATACGGGCAGGACCCGGTGATGGAAATGGCTATGACGCTGTTCACCTCACTGATGGCACTGGCCGTACAGATCGACAACAGGACGGAAGAGGAAAAGATGGCAGCAGCGACAGCAGCCGCCACGGACAGGCGCATAGACCTAACCTCGCTCGTGCAGGGAATGAGGGAATGCACGTTCATGGTGAAGGAGGGAGAGAACCCGGTATTGTCGGTCGATACCGGTACAAGCCGCTTCACGGCACGGCTGAATCAGGCTGACATGAACCGCATGAACCTTGTCCTGTCGGACAGTACCCTGACCGCTGAGGAAAAGAAAGAGCGCATATCCGGCATTGTCGGCAATATCGCGCTCAACGCACAGCTGTCGCAGGATTACCGTCAGGGAATGTCACAGCAGTCACAATCAGAGAATATATCAATCAAATAAACCACTCACATTAAAACAAAACAGTATGATTAAAGTACAGGCAACAATCAACGGCGTCATCAGTAAATCGGCAACAGTCCGTACAGCCGGTGACGGTAAAAAGTTCATCGGCTTCCCCGTGAAGCTCACAGTCCCGGGGTCGAGAAACAACATGCCGGGCAAGGAACTGACCGTATCAGTAAGCAAGGACGGCGATGAATCGGAGCTGTCCGAATTTGCAGCAGGAAAGCGCATAGAGGCGACAGGCACGCTCACTTTCAGAAAGACCGGCGACAGCCTCTATCTCAATTTCCATGCCGACACGGTGAACCTCAGTCCCGAATCGACCAAGGATGCCATCGACGGCACTCTGGAGTTCAAGGGGACTGTCGGCAAGAGTGTCGATGAGAAAACCGACAAGAAAGGCGGAAAATATGTGTCTTTCTCGGCATACTCTACGGAGAAGTCGGGGGATGCCCTGCAGTTCACATGGGTGCGCTTCATCAAGTTCGATTACGTCAAGGATGCTTTCCTCGAACCCAAGGCGAAGATACACGCCACCGGCAAGCTGACGGTATCGGCATACAACGGACGCATAGACCTGGACTGCCGTCTGGAAGAGGTCAAGCCGTGGGAACGGCTGCCTTTTGCATCAGCTAAGGACAACGAAAACCCTCCGTTCTGATATGGCATACAGGAAATACAACGACAGCGGTGACGGACGCAGTGCCGAAGACCGCGCCCTTGAAAGGTTCGCAGACCTCATGGTGGAGAAAATAAAAAATCTCCAGTCGGACTGGCATAAGCCCTGGTTTACCGAGGGCAGTCTGAAATGGCCCAAGAACCTGAACGGGAGGGAGTATAACGGCATGAACGCCGTTATGCTCATGCTCCTGTGCGAGAAGAACAACTATCAGCTTCCTGTGTTCTGTACTTTCAACCGTGTGGCCGGACTGAATTACTCCCTGGGCAAGGACGGCAGCCGCAAACCGCTGGTGGATGGCAACGGGGAGAAACTCCCGACAGTCACGGTAAACAAAGGAGAGAAGTCCTTCCCGATATTCCTCACCAGCTTTACGGTCGTGAACCGCGATACCAAGGAGAAAATCAAATACGAGGATTACAAGAACCTTTCCGAGGAAGAGAAAAAGAACTATAATGTCTATCCGAAGCTGAACGTGTATAATGTGTTCAACGTAGCCCAGACCAATCTGGAACAGGCGCGCCCGGAACTGTACGCCAAACTGATGGAGCAGAACCGGCTTACAAGACCGGCATCCCTTGAAGGGGAGAAATTCTCGTTCCCGGCGATGGATGAAATCATAAAGCACGACCTTTGGTTATGTCCTATAAAACCGACGCACCAGGATCAGGCATACTATTCCATATCGAAGGATGAGATTGTTTTGCCGGAGAAATCGCAGTTCGTGAACGGAGAGGCTTTCTATGGAACGGCCTTTCACGAAATGACACATTCGACTGGTTCCGAAGACCGTCTCAACAGGCTTAAGCCCACGACATTCGGCTCTGATGATTACGCCCGTGAGGAACTTGTGGCCGAGCTTGGCAGTGCCCTTGTCGCCTCTCGCTACGGCATCGTGAAGAATGTCAAGGACGAATCAGCAGCGTACCTCAAGTCATGGCTCGACAGCCTGCAGGAATCCCCGGAGTTTATCAAGACAACCCTGCAGGACGTGCGCCGTGCCGCATCCATGATAGGGCACCGCATCGACCTTGTGCAGGGGCAGATAGACAGCTATCAGTCCATCCCCGGACATACTACTGAATATCCCGATGTCTATGACATCGACAATGACGGCAACACGACGGAGGTAGTCCATATCGAGGACACGCCTTTCGACATGATGCGTGAGGACGAGGAAGTGCCGTTCCTGGGAACACACCGCAGCCGCTGAACAAGCACGGCACACCTTATTGCAATCCGCCGGGGTTTCTGCTTTCGGCGGGTTGTCTTTTTATGGCTGTAGAGTGTCAGCGTCCGTTCCTCTTGTTGAACTCTTCCCAGTCGTACTCGTCCATGTCCGGCTTCCAGAAAGAACGACGCTTACGTTTACGTGGCTTCCTGCGCTCCCGGAATCCCAAGACTCCGGACAGCCACCATCCGGCTAATAAAAGAAGTATAATATCCATAATTCTGTAACTGTTTAATTGGTATTTCCCATACTAAAGGTACAAAATAATTCTCACATACACAAGTTTTTAGCAGATTATTTTTTATTAATTTTCAAAGCATCTGCGGGTATCTGGAGCTAATTTGCCATAAATTCCAAATGGAATTTCCGGGAATATCCTGATAAATTATTACCTTTGCACCAATAGAACCTGCCAAGCCTCTTTACAATGCTCAAATCGGCAGGTCGTTTTATTTTTATATCTATGGCTAAACCGTTCAACAAACATTCCTTACACCACGGCAACATATAGAGCTGCCGAAAAGCCGAGGCCATCATATAACCAATGAAGAGAAAGCGTAAGAACATCTTGAGACAATCGGATATTTCAGGCTGTATGCTTAAATCTATTATCTTATTTGACCTTTGAATTTTTGATGATTTTTCAAGTGTAAGGCTGCCGATATATCTGAAACGGTCATGCGTAGCATGGTCTCTAAACTCAATTTTTTGTAAAATCAGCCGTTTTAAGCGCAGAAATTTGTACTCAGATAACCATCTAACCGTCATTACTTGTATTTTCCGCCAGCATAAAGACTGTTTGTCATTTCCCTATATTTGTGATTTCAATTCCCGTCAGTACTTCACCCCTGTAGCCGATTTATGGAAATTCATAAGATTGTTCACCTTTGGAGGTTGTTTCATTTCCCTATATTAGTGATTTTAATCGGTTTCCGGCACTATTTACGCTTCTATTTTATTAAAAATGAGCTGATTCCTTGTGTAATTACGGAAAAATGAGTACCTTTGCAACCGTGGTTGAATCAACCGCCGTTGCAAATACGAGTAAGATATGAGATTTTATAACAGAGAAAACGAGATAGCCGAGTTGAAGCGTATATGCAGTCTGTCATTTACGCGCAACTCCCGCATGACGGTTCTGACAGGCCGTCGTCGCATCGGCAAGACGAGCCTGATAAAGAAAGCGTTTGGGGACAGCGATGCCCCGATGCTGTATTTCTTTACGGGGCGCAAGGCCGAAGCTGCCCTTGTGGATGATTTTGTCCGGGAGATACACGACAAGCTGCACGGATATGTGCCGGAAGGTCTGATGTCGGTGACAGGGGTGCTGAAACATCTGTTTGAACTTGCAAAGACAGAGAGGTTCACCCTTGTCATTGATGAGTTTCAGGAGTTCATGACTGTCAATCCGTCCGTGTTCAGCGACCTGCAGAACCTGTGGGACAGCTACCGTTCCGATACAAGGATGAACCTTGTTCTGAGCGGCTCCGTCATGTCGATGATGCGCCGGATTTTTACCGATGCGCATGAACCGTTGTTCGGACGAGCCGACAATATCATCAACCTGCGGCCTTTCAGGATAAAGGTGATGAAGGAAATCCTGAAGGATTATAATCCGGACTATACCGGCGAGGATCTTCTGGCTTTGTATTCCATAACCGGGGGAATACCGAAATATATCGAGCTTCTTTGCGACAACGGTCATGTGACGGCAGAGTCAATGCTCCGCTTCTCCGTGTCATATATGTCCCCCTTTATTGACGAAGGACGCAACCTGCTGATTACGGAGTTCGGGCGTGATTACGGCACCTATTTTTCCATTCTTCTCGCTGTCGCGCAGGGTCGCACCTCCCAGGCAGAAATCACGGCGGCTTTGGGCGGTATGGCTATCGGCGGTCATCTTGAACGGCTGGAGAACACATATAATATAATATCAAAATTCCGTCCTGTCATGTCGAAACCCGGAAGCAAGAACACCGTGCGTTTCCGCATAAGCGACAATTTCATGCAGTTCTGGTTCCGTTTCATAGAACGTAACCGTTCCATGATTGAGCTTGACAGCTATGAAGATTTGCTTGATGTCGTCATGCGGGATTATCCGACATATTCCGGCCTGATGCTTGAAAAGTATTTCCGGCAGAAACTGACGGAGGGCGGAGGATTCCGCGAAATGGGTTCATGGTGGGAGGCCAAGGCAGGGAAAGAAGCCGGTGAGATAGACATAGTGGGCATACGGACAGACGGGAAATCCGCACTCGTTGCAGAAGTGAAGCGCAATGCCCGCAACTATGACAACAAGGCGTTCATGGCAAAAATCGAGCACATAAGAACCAAGATATTGTCAGGATATGAAATCGAATCCCGGCTTTATACTATGGATGACATGTAGTGAAACGGTAAGGTTCGAATGCCTGCCAGATTATATAATTGAGTAAGCTGCCCTATATGAACACAAAGACAGCCCTGGCCTCACGGTCGGGACTGCCTGCAAAAAAAATGAAAAAGTTAGCTTTTAAGCTCTCGTTTATGTTATGGCAAGAAAAGCCTCACAATGGCGTTTCTGTTCGCTTTACCAGGCGTGTAATCATCAATTCCGCCCTTTGAGAGAGTCTTGATAAGGTTTTTATCAATACCTCTTTCTTTCAGGCATCCGGCGATGAATGAAGCTCGCAGAGAGCCAAGATTTGAGTTTATCATTTCCGTTCCGGTGGCTTTGTCGGCCGCTCCCGTGATTTCAATTCGCAGTCCGTATTTCTTTGCGACACGCGCAATCTCGTCGATGTTCACGAGCTGTGATTCCTCCACAAGGTTGTCGGTGCCGAGTTCAAAGAAGAAATATATCGGTGCGCCAAGTGCGGCATTTCCGTTGGCAACATCATTCCGATAGCTGTCCCGGTCTCCGTCACCGGCGCCTCCGGTCTCACCTCCGCAGCTATTCCCTGTCACTGCTTTTCCTGACCGGTTATCATTTTCGGAACTGCCGCTTTTGCCGTCACGGAGGCGTTTTCTGAGCGAGTTAAGTCCGCTGTAATCGTTCATGGCATAGCCTCCGGCCGAGGCATTGTCAGATTCATTGGCACGGTCAAAACAACCGGCATATTTGTCAAGAAGCCCCTCGATTTCCAGAATCTTGCGTAGCTCGGCAATCAGTCTGAGGTTCGCATCGTTTTCTTCAGCCAGTCTTTCGTTTTCCCTTTCCTGTGCGTATGCGGTGGCTTCCAGCCGCTCATTGAGGATGACATAAGGCCGTGCGTCCACAACTTTTTTCCAGCCACGGTTCTTGCCGAAAGTCCACGACACACCGGCGGAAAACGTCAGCAGATGGTCGCCGATTTCCCTTGCGGAGCCAAGACCGTCGGCATCCTTGAACGTGGTGGCGTTGCCTATTTCGGCTGTGATATGGAAGCCGTCGGAAATTCGGAAACGACCCTGCACGCCATAGTTGAAAGCGAAAGGATTGCGCCTGGCATCACGGTTGTCAATCATTCCCACGCCGACAAATGGGATTACATCCCAGCGGCAATCATTGTCACCGGCGGCGATGGACGGCATCAGGTTCACAAGCAGGTCGGCATGATAATGGCGGTACTGCTGGTCTGTCAAAGCACCGCTTTTCCACTCGAAGCCCTGGAATACGATACGGTTGTCCACCGAGGGCGTATGCCATTTGCCCAGTGAAATCTGGAGTGCGGGACGGATCCGTCCGAACAGGTCGTCGCATCCAAGCGGCGAGCCGATGAATGAGGACGCGCCTCCCGACACACTGACAAACCAGTTGTCTTTCCATGACGGGATGATTGCGCCGGATAAACAGGCAGGCTTTTTGCGGAGCGAAATCTCCTTTTGTCCGGCTTCGATTTCTTTCAGCTTCATCTCCGCGTGGCTGACCGCATGGGCATCTGCATCAAGCAGCGCCACAAAGGTCACAAGCATTGAAAATAAGATTTTCTTCATCGTTTGAATTATTTGAGTTAGTGATATTTTATTTGCGTTTTACGGATTTTCCACCTGACGGACGCATCATTTTCGCCGCGCGGAACAGGCAGCGACGCGCCCAAAGCAGGTCGTCCTCGTCATCTTTCCGTCCCCAGGGCAGGTCACTTCCGCCGCCACCGCCGCCGTGTCCTTCGGCAAATGTCGTGGCTCCGTCAACATATCCGGCGAACAGAAGTCCGGCGCATTTCAGTATGTCCTCGCCACGTTCCGCAAGGTCTCCGAGCAGAGTGCCGTCAAAGGCTGAACCGGCATCGCCAAGCTTCGGCAGCGAGCTTCGCAGACCGCCGATGACATCGTTTATCACCGCATCGGCGATGCGGAAACGTATCTGTCCGGCAAGGTCGCCCGATGCTTCGCGGATACTCCTTTTATAGTCCTCCGCCTGCTGCCGGTACTCGTTTGCCTTCTCCCTGGATTCCTCTTCCAGTTCCCGATACTCGGACAGTTTACGGTTTGCCTCGGCGAGTTTCTGACGCTTGTCCGTGAGGGAGTCAAGCACTTTCTCATAGTCCTTGCCGAGCCTGTCGATGTTTTTCTGCAGCTCGTCCGCATCACCTTTCCCGGCCTGAAGGTCGGCCGAGAGCTGTACCATTTCCTGCTCCAGTTCGGTCTTGCGGCTTTCAAGGTTGGCAATCATCGTGGTCAGTCCTTTCACCCTTCTTTCGGCGTGTGAGACCTCAAGTTTAAGCTGTTGCAGCAACGATTTGTCCGACTCTATCTGTGACTCAAGATCCGCGCACTCACGGCTTAAAAGACGCCTGTATTCCTGCGGCGGGATGTTCCTCGCACCCGTTTTCGATACGTCAGAACCACGCACCAGCCCCCATTTTTCATTCACTTTAGCGAACTCGTCATGCAACGACCGCATATAGTCCTTGTAGTCATACAGGTCTTTCCCGCCGAATATTTTCTTGAAGGCGAAGCGTCCGTCCCTTATCGGGAGTAGTGTGCAGTGGCAGTGTGGATTTGTCTCGTCGAGATGCACGACAAAGCCGGCGATGTTTTCCTCGCCCCATTTGTCAGCGACAAAACGGTACACGTCCAACGCCCATTTCTCGATGTCGCGGCATCGTTTTATATGTGAGTTGTCGGCGTCCTTATTGAGGTTGACAGTCTGCTCCCCGAAAGCCAGCTCGTGCATTCTCGCGCGTGATCCTCCGAAAATAAAGTTCACCACCGTGCGGAATTTCGGCTCCGGCAACCCCTCGTTGGGGTCTTTGATTCCACGTGCCGACAGTATCTCGCGGATGCGGTCCGGAATGGATTTCCTTTTGTCGATAGGAACAATTTTGCCGTTGACAATCTCGAAATTCAGTCCTTCGCGCGTGCGGTCATACGTTCCGTAACCCGATGCACGTCCCCATTTTTTATCGTCCCAGTTGCGTTTATGCTCGTCGCTCTGGGCTTCGGAGAAGCCCTTTGCCACCTTGAGATCCATGACCTGTTTTTGTGAATTTGCCATGATTTTTTTTCGTTGATTTTTCGATTTGCCGGAGGCATTTTTGAGCTATCCGGCACCGTTTTTTCTGAATTTTGCGAAGAAAATTCTTCCATAATCTCACAGCTTGCTGCCGCTTTTTGCGGTCCGTCCCGGTTTTCTGCTGAAAAACCGGGGTATTATGCTTCCCAACAGCCGCGAAGCGGCCTTTTTGGGAGCAGCCCGTCCGATAATGAGGCGGCAAGCCGCCGCGTTATACCGTATGCGGAGTCGCATCCTTTCCGTCATCGGGCGCAGCCCGTCCATGACTGCCGAAGGCGTCAGGATTGGTGAGGACACCGTGCCTTATAAAAGGAGAATAATATTCGAGGACCACGGCGAGCCGCCGCATCGTACTGTCCGGCAACGACAGCGGAAACTCCGTGTTGTCGCAGCGGTCATCGACCAGCTTGATTCCTCCGATGGTGAGCAGGGTGAAGAACCTTGCGAGGTCGGAGCCGCAGTCATCGACAAAGAGACCGCGCAACGCATCGGCAACATTGTCGTCCTTGGGGAAGAAGCCGGAGGGATGGAGCACGAGGTGGCTGACCAGCCTGTGCAGCCGCCGTCCGATTTCAATGTCATGCGGATTGTCCGCCTCCAGCTTGCTGACATCCCTCTCGGTTTCCGACAGTGCGGAGTCGAACATGTCCGCCAGTTCCTCAAGGGACATCGCTCCGAAGATGAAGCGGAGACGGTCACGCTCTTCACGGGTCGGGAGCCTTGTAAGCGCCGGAGTGCCTGCCGTGCATACGGGAACGGATATGACAGTCGCCTTACCCCGGCGTTCCACCGAGACACATCCGGTCTTGACCATCTCAAGGAAGAAACTACGCACGTTGTCGCGCGACCACCTCCATACAACGGCAAGCTCGCTGTATGAGGTCACGAGCTGTCCGGCGGAAAGAGGTATCACCTGCCCGAAGGCAGTCACCGTGCCGGGATGTCTGCCTGCGTGTTCCAGCAGATAGACGAAAGCACCGTACCGGGACAGCCGTCCGTCATCTTCCGCACGGTCGTCCAGAAGAAGGCGGAACAGTTCCATGCTTGCGGTGAGACAAAAAATATCTTTTGGTTCCATGTTCTTTTGTTTTATGGCTGTACGTTGTCCTGCTCCTGTTCCACATCCACGAACTCGGCATCCTCGATGTCGTCATTGAACAGGTGCTTCTGCCGGCGTGCCGGCTTTTCGCGTGACGCATAGTTCCCCGGTTCATCCCAATCGAAATACAGTTCGGAAATCTCCACCATGTCTTCATGGCAGTCTGGCCGGTGCAACCATTCAGGCAGGAGCAGAATGTTCCTGAGCAGACGGGACGGATAGAAGACCGTTCCGCAGAGCATCACGCCGATGGATACGCCGAGAGGCATGAAGTGCGGGATGAAGAGGCACGCCAGCGAGAGAACCATGCCGGCCCACAGTACGCGGCGGTCCTGAAGGAAATAGATGCACCTCTCACAAAGATTGTGGGATAGCATTGCGAAGCACAGCACTGTTGACGGTATGAGGTCGTAGTGGTTCCGGAAGATTGTCAGATGGTAGAAATGGAACGCCAGCAGGAAAAGTAGCAGCATCCGTGTGTACACCTTCCTGAAGGCGAAGCTCATCGCCATGTCACAATAGAAGCAGAGCATGGCAGGCCGTCTGTTCCGGTACAGGAACGGCACGACGAGAAACGTCGGGAGCAGAAGCGAGTAGAGAATCTTTATCAGCATGATGATGTCATTTTTGTTTGTCAGTTATAAATCCGAAAGTTCGAGCCGGATGAACCCGTAGGACGCACGGTTGATGATTTCCTCAATGTCGCCGGGGGTCGCCGCCTCCCTGTTCCAGCGTTCCTTGAACCCCGGATTGCGCTTGAGCGAGCGGACCGCCTTGTCGAGGTTGTATTCGGGGATGTCCCATACATGCCCCTTACCGTACAGACCGTGCCCGCGCAGTGCCACCAGCGACAGCACCCGGCACCGAACTTCCCGAAGTTCACGCCCGACCTGAACCATCAGGCTGCGTTCCCTGTCAGACTGAAGCACGGTGATCCATGTGTGCCTTGCCCGGATTGTCTCGGCAATCCTGTTGTATGCGGTCTCTTTCATCGTATGGGGTTCTGGAAGCGTTATTTCATGAAGTCGCGCAGGAGGTCTTCCTCCTTGCGTGCGAACACGACCTTGCTTTTCGATGTCTGGTCACGAAGCTCGGCCTGCAGGTCAAGCCCGAAACTTTCCAGCGAATCGTAAAGCGAGGCGTAAACGGTGTCACAGATGCCGTTGTCGTCGCTGATGCCGTTGACCTTGTACAAGTAGTCAAACGAGGGATTGGCATAGGCGCAGCACTGGTGTCCCATGACCGTAGCCTCGGACGGGATGACATGGTAAAGGATTGTCAGCTCCATCTGGTCGTCGAACTCGTCGAGCAGGTCTCCTATGGCGCATGGCTTCGGCAGCCTGAACTCAAGGACGGCCATGCCGTCGAAGATTTCAGCGCCGGCATAATTGGAGCGTGACATCAGCGCCGGCATCTGCATGGAAATGTAAGTGAGGAATCTTTCAATCTTGTGTTTCAGCATAATCGTATCCGTTTTTCGTGTCAGAGGTTTGTGATGGTGGTCTTGATGAGCAGCGAGGGAAGCTCGTCCGTGTCGATGGGGAACTTCGGATTTCCGAGCTTGTCGATACATTTGGGCGTTTCCGTAGCCAGCACCTGCATGACGCCGACCTGCGCGTCGCTCATGAGCGAGAGGGCGAAGCCGTCAAACGAAATCCAAGGCTGGAGCAGCATCCACATGTAAGCCGCCGCCTGGTCGCCGCCCCTGACCTTGCGGTTGTTGATGTCGTTCACGCATTGCAGGGCATTCTGCAGCAGACGGCGGTTGTTGCGCATCGTCAGCAGTATCACGATCTCCGATGTGGAGAACGGCGGTGTGTCCCCCTGGCACAGCCCGATCATCTCCTTCATCAGCGCGGACGAGCCGTCGCGGACTTTGGCGAGAGGGATGTCGCCGAGTGTCGGCAGGTGGCCGAGGAACGAGCGGAACGCCCTGTCCTCGTTGCGCAGGAACATGAACAGGTCCCGCTTGTCCCGGAAGCCACGGCGGGCGGCATCATCAAGGATGTCCTCGTACCGGCGTATGGTGGAAACATTGTCCAGACTGAAGACCGGCACGGAATCCATCGAGGCGTAGAACCTGTGCGCCGACATCATGAACTGCCTTGAGAGCGAGTCAAGCCCCGGCCTGTTGACCGCCATGGCGAAGTCGAGGTAGTCACGGAGCGAACGCTTGCGGCCGTCAACGAGCGACGCCAGTTTTCCCGTGATGGAATCACGCAGGGAGTAATAAGCCGAATCGACAGCGGCACGGTCAGTGTGTACGCTGTCACGGAACATGGCGGCGCACACCGAATCGTCCAGCGTTTTCCATTCCCGGACGGAAGAGACAAGTTCCGTAGTCGAGAATGCTTTGTGTTCCGGGATGGAGTGCAGGAAGGCACCGTAGCCTGCCAGCGCGTCATCGGCACCCGGAAAACTTTCCGTTTTCGGGGCATCCCCCTTGCAGCCGGAAACCGACAGTGCCAGCACGACTGCCGGAAGGAGAGCGGCAATCTGCCGCAGTCTTGTTGTCTTTGACGGATAATCTGTCATATCAATATCTGTTTTTTACGCATCAGCGGTTGTTTGATGCCGCGAAAGTAGAGTATAATTTTGACATACAAGTACAATCACGGATTTATTTATATTTAATTGAATTATCATACTCTGAATGTGATTTTTACAAATGTCTGCAACTCTTGATATTGTGAAGGAAAGACATTGAAAGACAATCCGTAGATGCGTGCAATCATACTCTGTTTTTGCCGTGAAAAATCTGTCGGCCCTGTCAGATAATCATCTGTGGATATGACGGAAAATCTTTCATCTGACACCACTGTCAGATAAATAATCATAAAAATGGCGTCGGAACGGATGATTTTGGCAAGAGTCTGATGGATTGTCGGATTATTTGGCTAACTTTGCAGCCGGAATCATACTCTTACATAAGATGGCAAAAATAGGATATATCATGACGGCTCCCGGTTACGAGGACTTCTCTGCGGACAACGGATGGATGGAGAAATTCGGCTGCGTGGAGATTGTACGGGAGGAACTGCCGTCGGCAAATAAAGCAAGGGAACTATGGGACAGCCTTATGGCGCGTATCCAGTTCGGTGATACGGTCGTCATCCCCAAACTGTCGAATGCTTTGCGCGGCGCGAGGCAGCTCGTTTTCTTTCTGGAATTCTGCCGGGTGAAGAACATCAGGCTGGTGTCCATCCATGACAGGATAGACTCGGGCAACGAGCTGTTTCCCGAAACGCAGACGAGCGACGTGCTTACCGCCATAGCCCTGCTTCCGCAGGAGGCCAATGCGATCCGCAAGTCCTCGCGCCACATAAGCCGGATAAAGAAACACATCGAAAGTATCAGCGACAAGGCGATGAGCCGTGCCGAGCGGAACAAACGTGTAGTCAACATGTACCTTGAAGGCTTCTCCATCGACGAGATTTTCCAGAAATCAGGGTTCCGCAGCCGCAGCAGCGTGTTCCGCATCCTGAACGACGCCAACGTGCAGCTTGACCGCGGACGCTGGAAAGGACCTCTCGGCCCCAGGAAGAAAAAGAAAGGGGAAGGGGAATAAACAGGTGAAAAAGGTATTGTTCCTGCACGGGTTCACCTCAAGCGGAAGCTGCGATATGGCGTTGGCGTTGCGTGAGGCGTTGGTCGGCGAGGCGAAAGTCCTCGCCCCGGATCTGCCCCTCTATCCGGAAGAGGCTGTGGCCTTGATAGAAAAGGAAATCAGGATTCATCGTCCGCAGGTGATTGTCGGTTCCAGTTGCGGAGGGTTCTATGCGCGTATGTTCGTCAGTGCGCACAGAAAGGTCATCCTCATAAACCCGTACTTTGCCATGACGGAGTTCCTGCAACCGAGAACCGGGACGCACCGCTACAAGTCTCCGCGTGCCGACCACAGGCAGGAGTTCAAGGTGACGCAGAGGCTGGTGGAGCATTTCAGGTCGATGGAGGCGGTACAGTTTGCGGATTACACGCCGCGCCACAAGCGGTATGTTTATGGATTGTTCGGCACACGGGACACGCTGGCGCATTTTCGCCCTGTCTATGACAGGTTCTATGTCCACGCCGGGGAGTTCGACGGCGGTCACACCATGACCGCCGAAAATGTAAAAGAGGTTCTGGCTCCCTTGGTCAGAAAAGTGCTAAGGCTGCCAAAAGAAGATGCGAAGGGTACAAAAGGGGCTGCGTATAAGGACATTTCAGCCTTGAAGCCTACCGAAGAAAGCGCAGGCATATAAGTCCTGCACTTCCGCCGATATCCGCTTCTTAATCCGTCGTGTCTAAAAAATAGCCAAGCTCGTCATCTTTCAGATTTTCTACTGCGTATCGGTCAGCCTGTTCCCAAAGGGACTGGTACAGTTCCGCAAACTTCGGCCGTTCCTCATAGTGCTGCCATATTTTGTGATTGAGTACAAGCACCAGTTCCGTGAGATACTTGTAATTCCCTTTCCACTCATCGAACGCACGTCTGAAGGTGTCACGGACTGCCGGAAGCCCGAATCGGTCTGCTATGGAGAAATCACTCCAGAAAGTTGTCTGTAACTCGTAACCGTTCTCTTTCATAAATTCCTTGAATGTCATACTGCGTATTTATTTAAGTAATTGTTAAACTTTTCCCTTCCGTAGTTTCCGCTACTTCCGGGGCTGATTTGATTATATCGCCTCACAAGGTGGCATGGTTTCTCATGCAAGGTTTCACGGCCAAATACTATTTCCGCAAAGCGGCAAATGGAGATTTTGCCGTGAACCGTCCGGCCCGACCTTGCAGTAAGAAACTGTATGGCACGTACCTTCGCGATATAATTCAGATCTGCCTCAAGGAAGCAGACTGCGGATATGGCAATGCCTTTAAAAAAGAAGCTGAAAGCGGTAAAAGAGGAAACGACGCCTGATATAAATGGCGTTGAGTTTATTATAAAAGGGACTCTCACTCCAGGAAGTGCCATAAAAGAGGGAACAGCCTCACGCCTAAATCCGTCCGGCGGTCAAAACAGTCCGTGAATGACTGAATGTGATACAGCGGAAACAGGCAGGACGGATTTCTCCACCCTGCCTGTCGCTTAGGCTGCATCTTATCATGCCGCTGCATCTTCCGGCTTCACATCTTCGGGAGAAGCCTCTGCCGTGCCGTCATTTTCTTCCGTTGGCTTTTCCTTAGCCACGATAGCGGCTTTCCTTTCCTCAAGGCGTTGGTGTCGCTTCTCGTAGATTTGGTTATAGCCGTCCTCAATCTCGGCAAGCTCGTCCGGCATGTGCTTCCGTGCGAAGTCAAGCATAAGGTCTGCCGTGGCATTATTCCTGTATGCGTCCTTGAACTGCGCTATCAGATAATCCCTGCGGATAACTGCCTTTGTCTTTGCCGTCAGATTGGTGATGATGTTCATCTTGTCCTCGTCATCAAGGTATGGGGAATGTTCCTCGGATATACCTAACAGGGCGAAGTGCTCTCTCCGTAGGCTTGACAGCAGGAAGAAATAAACCATTCTGTCCTCGTCAGCCCCGAACTTGGCTTCTGCCACATCTATGTTAAGGATTTGCCTCTTGGTGTCCTCGATAGTCTTTTCAATGGCGATTTCCTTATTGCGCCTGTCCTGTTTCTCCAGCTTTTCCACAGGAGAAAGTGGCTGTCCTTGTGCTGTGTCGTCTGCGTTGTCGTTCTTCTTCACATGGCACAGCGTTATGTCATTGCTCCCTATCTTCACATAGAGCGATATTTCGCCGTTCTCGCTCTGACGGTGTATCTCAGCGCATTTTTCCTCGTAGTCGCTCTGTTCCTGCACGTAATCACCGCATGCCGCTTCGTAGGCTTCCTCGTTGTCGTAGTCCTCCTTTTCGGGTGCTTCGGGCTGTCGGGGATAAGCCGTGCCGTATGGTATGTCACCCACTACCTCATGCCCCATAGCCTTAAGACGCTCCACGGCGGTAAGGTTGTAATTGTATGTATTGTGTCCGAGTGTTGCGGTCGGGTTCTCCGCCAATACCTGCAGGGCTTTATCCACGAGATACGATGCGTTCATTTCGGCAAGGCAGGTGCGGTTTGCGCATTTTCCGCAGCCCTCGCAGAAAAGCGACATGTTGTTCGTGTTGTGGGGGCATGACAGGCACAGGGTCTTGTCAAAGGAATAACGCTCAAGGTCTGCGGTGTAGTGCCTTTCGATGTTCCCTGCGATTTCAGAGGCTTTCTGTCCTCGCCAACTGCTGTATGTCACATCTTCTTTCAGGTGCTGCTCGTACACCTCACGCTGTATGTCCTCACCGTAACGGCAGATTTCGCTTGCCACGCTGACCGTGATTTCGTCCGTTTCCAACAGGGTGGCGATTTCGGGGATAAGCGATGCGAATTTCAGCCGTGTGCGGATATAAGCCTCGCTCTTGCCAAACTGCACGGAGAGAGAGGATAAATCGTGCCGTCCGCTCTCCATGAGCCGTTGGTAGGCATTGGCTTCTTCCATGGGTGTCACATCTTTGCGCTGGAGGTTCTCGGTGATGGCGATTTCCTCGGCTTCCTCATCGGAGAGGTCGGAGATTATGGCTGGGATTTCCTGCATGCCGACAATCGTTGCAGCACGGTATCTGCGCTCGCCGAACACGAGTTCATAGCCGTTGCCGTCTGCTGCGGGTCGCACGGTGACAGGCTGTAGCATTCCCTGCTGACGAATGCTGTCTGCGAGTTCGTTCAAACTCGTCTCGTCAAAGTGCTTGCGTGGGTTGAAACCGTTGGGACGGATTGCGGAGATTGCAACCATTGTGATGTCCTTTACTGCTGTCTGATTTAATGTTGCTTCCATTTTCTTATGATTTTATGGGTTGTAATTGAATGTTTAATTTTCCCTTTCTTCAGTTCCTTTTTCCCGGAACCGTTTTGGGGTTTTACAGATGCAACACACGGCCGTCCATACAGCTTCATACGGCGGCTTTTCTTGCCAAATACTCTCCGCAGGAGGAAGATTTTGCAAGAAATGCACTTCAAGCCGTCGGATCAAGCGGGACTGCCGAACTTCGCATCTGATAAAACCAAACCGGTGACGACGGGAAAGAGACCTGCAAGACCGGGTATGCGGAATGGTATAAACGGGAAGACACCGTAAGGCTATGAAAAGGTGGATATGGGGTAAAACAGGTTATGCCGGGCGGTATGACCGGCAGGATATAAAAGGCAGCCCTGCGCTGTCCGTGAAGAGGGATATACCCTCTCCACGGGCGGATTATCATGGATAAGATACTGCGTTTACGCATTATATCTACAAGCGGTCATACAGGTTAATGACAGGAATGTTCATCGCTCTTGCCCTGTTGCAGGTATAGAATGTGCCGCCACGCCGCCGTCCGTCATAACAGGCCACAATACGGTCCGCATGTCTGAGCATGAAATCGTTGCGCACAAGCAGACAGCCTTTGTAATACCCCTCGCTCAGCAATATGCGGAAATCCGCCTGTTGTAAAAGGGCATGGTAGTGTTGTCGGTCGCACTGGTTCCACATTCCGCACTGGTCGCGGTATGGTATGACGGCTGTGAGCGTGATGTCGTTGAAATCCCTTTGTGCCTGCAGCACACATTCCGCCGCCATGAGGTCGAAGCCAAGTGCCATGCCGCACATATAATTGGTGACACCCTCTCCGTGCCATTCCCTTATAAGCTCCGTCAATGCAGCCTTTATGTCTGCCGTTCTGCCATAGGGAAGTGAGCGGTGTCCCGTAAAGGCTGCGGAACACCGCCTGCTGACGGCTATAAGATTTGCATTACTTTCCATAGCGGTAGTGTGTGCGTCCAAGGAATATGCCGCCCAGCACGTTTGCACCGAACGCTTCAAGCTGATTGGCGAACAATGCGTAACTCATGCCGGTGGTGATGATGTCATCCATGACCACGACTTCCTTACCAAAGAAATAATCATTATCAAACTCTATCACTTGTGCCGTGCGGACAGTCTTGTCATGGCGGTGTTCATGCACCGCAAGTCTGTCACACGATATTCTCACGTGCGGAAAGCCGTTGCAGATGCCTGTCAGTTCGTTGACTCTCTCACAGAACCGTCTGTAACGGCTCTCGTTCTGCTCCTGCGTGCTTGCAGGGACGCAGACAAACACGATGTCCTTTGCTCTGTCTCCGTACTCCTTGCCGATGTAGTCGGCTGTCATGCGTGCCACTTGTTCACATGCCCCGTCCTCCGCATCCTTGAATGCCCATACAAGTTTGCGTGCTTCCACAGCGTCCTCGCCCACGTTCTTTATACGCACGGGAAAATATTTAAGGAAAAATTTTGTCTTTTTCTCCAGTTGCCTTTTGACTTTCTCATCAATCACCTTTGCCATAGTCCGATATGTTTTAATTGTATCATTTCCCTATTTTCGGAAGCATTCCGGCTTGCCTCAAGGGATTTTTCTGCCGGCAAAGGGGCATGGATGCAATAAGGCAAATCAAGGTTGGGGAATACGCTCCATGGACATGGAGGAAGATTCCCCATAAGGCTTGCCGTCCGGGATTTTCCGTTTGGCAGGGCCTGCCGCTACCTTTGCAGAAATAATCCGTAGAGGCAAGACGGCATGTGTGAAATCATGGCATGGAACTATAACAGGTCAGATCTGGCGGATAAAACAGGTGGATAAACCGGCGGAATAAAAAAGGAACGGGCTGCGACGCCCTATAAAGGGACTCATGCCCCGGGGTTATACAAAAGCAGAACTCCCTTTGCCCCGGTCGGGAAGGCAAAGGGAGAATGTTCAAAGCCGGTAATCCCGGATAAGCAGGGCGATGTTGTCGCCCTCGGCGATAACCCCCTTTATCTCGAAATGCCGCTGCAGCTTCTCAAGGTCGCAGAGCCAGAGCATGCCGCCGCCGATATTGCACCGTACCGTGTCAAACTCGGTACGGTCAACCAGACTGTCGCACTCCATGATTTCATCGACAATATCCTTTATCTCAATCAGCGTGCGGCTTTTCCTTACACTTTTTGGATTGCTTTCGGGATTGTCGGGCAGCAGCATATTGGCGATGATGATATTGTCATTGCTCCTGCGCAACGACAAGACAGGCGTTTTCTCCACTACCTTATCGCCGTCAAAGCCAAAGACTGATACGTGTGCGGCTTCGGACTGACCGCTCAAGATTCTCCGTGTCGCCTCGTTCTCCATGGCGTGTATGCTTCCGCTGTCTAACATCTTGCCGTCAACAAACAGCCCGAAGGCCGCAAAATTCTTTACTTTCATATATCCTTGATTTTAAGTTTAAGACAGGGGCTGTCAATCGTCAAAGCCCCATTCCGTTATCTCTAGTTCGTCATTGTCTTTCATGCCGGCTATCGGGTCGCAGATGAAAGTGCCGAAGAAGTTTACCGCCACGCATCCCCTTTTCAGCGATGCAGGCTCCGAGCCGTCATCGTCACAGTGGCGTATCTGATACCACTCCTTGCCTTTTGGCAGGGTATCGACTGTTATTCTGAGGTCGATAAACTCGCCCTCCGCTGAAATTCCGTTCTCAAGCACCAGCGACATGGGTGTCTTGTTTTCCTTGTTGTAATCGAATGTCATAATACTTTTGTTTATCGGTTATTACTTGTTAAGCCTTTTTATGGGCGGCTTATCCCAATCCGTCTCGTCATACTCATAGGTCGTGTCCTCGTCCTCATACTCGTTTTCATCGTAAGAGACACTGATTTTTCGGGGCGCGTAGAAATGTCTGAACGCATTGATGATTTTTTCCGTCATGGACTTTCCTACCGTGCTGACAAAGTGCAGCTGAAACGTCCAGTAGTCGAAACTGAAATCGGCGAGTTCTCCGCCGTATCTGTCATCAGTCTTGTACAGCGTCACCGAAACATAGTCTCTTGTGCCGCTTTGCAGTTCCACAAGATGCCCGTAATAGGTGAAGCAGTCGTTGTTTGACTGACTGACCGTTGTTATACGGCCAATCAGTCTGTTGATGTAGTTGTGGGTCGGCTGTCTCATAGCGGTATCATTTCATCGACTGCCACCGTATAGCCGTAGCCGTCTTCCGTTCTCCACTCCCTGCAGCGGGGCAGGTCTATCAATGTGCTGCCGTTCTGCCCCTCGAAATTTTCTTGGCAGTCGGCTATCTCCTGTTCAAATGCTTTCATCGCATCGTCAAGTGAACGGTACAGGGTGTGTCCGTCCGAAACGCTGTCCTGCATTTCAATCAGTGTCGCAAGCAGATAAAATTTCTGTTTCATATCCGTAGGGGGGTATACAAACGGTATGTGCCGTCCGTGTTTGTTTAGATATTCAAGCATTTCCTTTGCCTCCATGTGTGAAGCCATGTTGCGGTCATCGTGTCCTGTTTTCTCGTCTGCGATAACCTTGACACACTCCTTTATGAGCCGCCACAGCGACTGCTGTAACGTGCGGTGCATTGTCGGGATTTCTGCGGCAAACAGCTTGGGGTTGAAACTGAATGAGTTGAGAGCCGCTTCCACCTGCTTTGCAAGTTCCTGTTCCTTGTTGGGTCTCTTGTCCATAACTGATGATTTTAAGTTTTACTTTTCCCTTTCTTCCGGTGTGTTCCGGCCTTCTGGGATTTATTTTACTGCAACACGAAGCTGACGGCAGGCATAAAGACAAGGCTGACACGAAAATACGCTCCGCAGGTGGAAGATTTTCGGCAGTCACCGGCAGGCCCGGCCTTGGCGGATTGCATGGCGGACTTAACTTCGCGGTAAAATAATTCAGGGGAGGACGGTAAACCGAATGGAAAAATTTGACCATTATAAAAGATCTATAACGGTGACGATATAGAAATGGTGGATATAATAATCCAAAAAGGACTGGATAATAATTAAAAAGAGTTCTGTTATTGGTGATTGAGTATTGCGCATTGTTTTCAAGCGCAGCTGATTGAAAACTGGAAAATGAAAGGCACAGGCACGGGCGGGTCAGATATTGGTCTGCCTGGCAAACCTGGGAATGACTCTTGCCGTTTGTGTCCACATACGGCATGTGTCATGTTTGCCGATAAGATTGCCTGCAAAAAAAGAAAGAAGCGTGATGCCGGTTAATCCGGATCTCGCTCCTGATGTTTTGCTGGGAATATTACAGACATACCGCTTCCATAGGGGCGGGAAGCCTGTGTAAAAGGAGGTGTCCCGTATAACAGGACTGCCTGCCGACCGGGATATAAACGGTTATAAAGGGTATGAACGGCACGCCGTTCCCCATGAAGGATTTTTCACAATCCCTCATGGAGAAATCAGCCTGTCACCGGTCACACCGCCTTTTGGAAAGCCGTTCCGAAGCGTCCTGTTTTCCAGCCGTAAACATCAGCCACATACGGATAGAGCGAGCGTGTCTTTTTGCGGAAGCCCGCCTCGTCTATCTCACGGTTGTAAATCATTTCCCCGATGCGTTCCGCCTCGTCCATGTCTTTTACCACTCGGTAAAGTACATAGTGTGTGCCGTCATGGTGCGTGAGGTTGCCCCGTATATTGAAGCCGTCGCCAAACCATTCGTTATCATCTTCCGACACGTTGAAGATGCCGTTTACATTGTGACCGAGTATCTTGTAGCCCTGCCGTCTGCCGTTCCAAAAGCCGAGGTCGGCAAAAGCCATGACAACGCCGTCAATCTGTTTGTCAAGGTTCATGCGCTCGTCCGACAGGAAGTCATTGACAACATCTGCCCATTCCGTATCGCTGACACCGTAGTCCTCGTTGCCAAATATTTCACGCTGCGAGTTCTCGTATTCTTCCCTCGCCTTGTTATCAAAATAATAGTCGCTTGTCCAGATTATCTGCTTCTTCATAGGGATATGATGTTTAGATGGTTGCCTGATTGTAGATAGACGGTTCGCTTGTCACATTATACACATACTGTCCGCATCTTACGAGAAGAGCGTCATTTCCGTAATAAAGCTTCTTCATGCCCCTTACCGAGCCTGTGCGGTGGAAATTGGGGAAGCGGTCAATGCCGCATCTCCTGCCTTGTTCTGCTGTCATTCTTTTTGTGCGCATATCTGAAAATTTGTTTTAATTATTATTTCCCTATCCTGGAATCTCCTTTCCGGAGCTGTCCGCGAGGGGTTTATCTGCGCATTACAGGGGCATCGTCAAGGGGCGAAAGGCAAGGTTTTCAAGACGATTTTTCCGCATGTCTGTAAAATCTCGCAGAAACAGTGCTTGACCTTGCACGTCGCTCCCGGATGCCGAACTTCGCGCCGTAAACCCCGGTCGGGCAGCCTCCATGAAAGAAATCCTTGAAAGCAATGCCGGTATAACAGGTGTTTTTGGCAGTATAACAGTACGGTTGCCGACTGGGATAAAAGGAGATATAAAAGGAAAGTGCAGTGCAACCCGGAAGCATCTGCGGTATAAAAGGATGTCTGCGGATTGCCGGATACAAATGGGCGCCGTGGTCGTGGCAGTGAATGTCTGATGCCGTTTTTATAGGCAGAAAGGAAATCCCCCTGCCCGGTTATCGCAACCAAGCAGGGGGAAAGGTCAGATATTATATAAATCAGGCAGCATAATCGGTCGCTCTCCTGCCGGGTATAGGCGTGGTGTCGGTCTCTGTCGCCGCATCTTCCTGTTCCGGCCTGTTGTCCTTAAGGCTCTCGTCAATCCGTTTTTTCAGCTCGTCACATTCCTTTTTCAGTTCGTTCAGCTCGTCCAGTCTGCCCCATGTGCGGCTGACGATGGACAGCAATGTGGGAAGCTCGCTTTCAAGTTTCACCATGCGCTCACGCTGCTGCCCGATGATAGAGGGCAGTCTGTCAAGCGTGGCCTGTGGATAGAGAGCCGTGTCTGCAAAGCCCAGCGGCAGTGCGCCGGAAATTCCGTAACGGTATTTCAGACCGCTTTTCCCCTCGACAAAGAAAGTGTTGCGGTCGAATGAGCCGTCAAAGTTGTACTCGCTCATTACCAAGAGGTCAAGCCCCATGTAAGAGCCTATGACGGTATAGGCATTGCCCCTGTATGTCTTGGCTATCCTGTGAAGCTCGCGCCCTGTCTTTTCCGCCGCGTCCTCTCCGGTCGAGAGCAGGGAAACCACCTTTTCACCGCTATATGATGCCACATACTCAAGGTCATCTTCCACGCGCCGGATAAAGGAAGCCGCCTTTTCGGTGTCCTGTCCGTTCTGCGCTATCTTGCGCTCCGCACGGCCTCGCTCTTTCTTGAATATGGCATATTCCTTTTCAAGCTGCATGATTTTGTTGTCGAGCTTCGCCTTGTTCAGCAGGTCGGTGTTTCCCGAAAGGATTGCCACGAACTCCGCAAAGTTCATGCCGTTGTCCTCGTCCATGCTGTCCTCGTCGATGCGGCGCACGGCGATTGTGCCGTTGTTTATCTGATTGATAAACATTTGCTTGTTCTTTAAGAGGTTGAACTTGTAAGCGTCAAGTGTCTTTTCCGTGCCGTAGATTACCACGTCCACGGTGTTGTTGCCCCACAGCTTCACGGTGTTGCCTTTGCGCACAGCCCTACCGTTGCGCTGTTCCATGTCGGCAGGTCGCCACGGTATCTCAAGGTGATGCACCGCAACAGCCCTCTGCTGGGCGTTAACGCCTGTTCCGAGCATACTTGTGGAGCCGAAAAGCACACGCACCCTGCCTGTGTTCATGTCATCAAACAGCCGTTTCCTCGCCCTCTCGGTGGTGGCGCACTGGATAAACTGTATCTCACCGGCAGGGATGCCGAGCCGTACAAGTTTCTCTTTTATGTCGCTGTAGATGTTCCACTCGTTAGGCTTGTAGGTGGAAAGGTCGCTGAAAATGAACTGTGTGCCACGGTTTGCGCTTGAGCGCACATAATAGTCATAGACCGTCCTTGCGCAGATGGAAGCCTTGTTGTTCTCATCGTCATGGAACTTGTCGCCGAGCAGTCTCATGTCGAGAGCCATTTTCCGGGCTATGTTGGTCGCAACAAGCATTTTCGCCTTGTCGAGATTTTCGGGTTCGGGCGTGTCAAGCCCCAAATCCTCCCAATTTCCGGAATTGGCGAATGACACAAGCCGTCCTATCATTTCCTCCTGTGCTATTGTCGGCGCATGAGAAAGGAAACGCACATTTTTCTCCGGCACATCGAGGTTAATCATGTCGGCGGTGCGGTAGTCCGTTATCTCACGCAGGAAAGCGGCGAGTTCCGGCACTTTGATATACGTGCGGAAGCGTTCTTTGCGCTTGATGTTTCCGGTTACGTTCAGCTCGTAGTCGGCGCATTTCTTCGTAAATATCGCAGCCCACGCATCAAAACAGCTTATTCTCTGTCTTTTCAACTCTGCAGGGCGCAGATACTTGAACATCACATACAGCTCCGTAAGGGCATTGACTACGACAGTACCCGACAGGAAAGTAGCACCCAAATCGCGCCCTGTCCGCTTCTGAATGTCACGGATTGCGAAAAGCAGGTTTGCAGCCCTTTGTGAGCCTTTCGTGTTGCCTATGCCCGCAACCCTCGTGTGGCGTGTCTGAAACATCAGGTTCTTGAACATGTGGCACTCGTCAACGAAAATATGGTCTATTCCCATAGAGTGAAAATCCACGGTGTCATCCTTGCGGCTGTTGATGCTCATACGCAGGTTGGCGAGTTTCGCCTGCAGGTTTTCCTGTCTTTTCTGAAGTCCGCTCTGCATCCTGCCGCTGCGGTAGCGCATGGTGCTCTCTTCCAATACTTTAAGGCTACGCTCCACATCGGCAAGCTCTTCCGAAAAAATCTCAAACATCGTTTCATCGGACTGCGGTATCTTGGCGAACTGGTCGTGCGTCAGTATGATGCAGTCCCAGTTGTTGTTTTGGATTTTAGAAAACACCTCCCTGCGGTTTGCAGGGGTGAAATCCTCCTTGCCGGGATAGAGTATCTTTGCTGACGGATAAGCCTTTCTGAAAGTGTCTGCTATCTCATGCACGTTGGCTTTCAGCCCTATTATCATCGGCTTCTTCACCAATCCGAGACGCTTCATTTCGTAAGCCGCCACGCACATTATCATGGTCTTGCCTGTTCCTACCTCATGCCAGCAGATGCCGCCGCCGTTCTGCTTAATCATCCATACGGCGTCTTTCTGTGACGGATAAAGTTCATCGTAGGGGAACTGCTCAAAGGACAGACCGGGGAATGTCTGCGCCGAGCCGTCATAATGCGGACGCACATAACAGTTGAACCGCTCGTTGTAGGCTCTCACAAGCTCGTCACGCACCTCTATGGGCTGGCTGTCGAGCCATGCATTGAACTTGCCCCGTATTTCCTGTATCTTGGTCGCCGCTTCTTGTATGGCTTCCTCGTCCGGCACACGCACCTTGTCGCCGTTACGGTACACCTCTTTGGTGATTTCGGGCACGGTGTCCTGCAGAGCATGCACAAACAAGTCCTCTCCGTTATAGTTGCGGACAGAATAGGTATGATATGCCACTGCCGAATATCCCTGCAAGGAGACAACATAGGTGTCGTTCACATCGAAATACATAACCGTTGTTTCGGTCTCGAAAAGTTCCGATGCGAAAGCGGCGTACAGGCTTGCGTCAATCCAACGCTCGCCCATGTTGATGTCAAGTTCCTCATAGGGGATTGCTTCGGGTGTCGCTTCCTCCAACGCTTTCAGCGATGCTTCCGCATACTCCTTTTCTACGCCGTCAAGTTCCTGCATCAGCGACACGATTTCCTTGTACTTGGCTACGACATTACCTGCAATGAATTTCCCTTTATGCTCCCACTCTCCCGATATGGGGTTGTAGAAAATCTCGCCCTTGAGGTCGCTTATAGCTTCCGTCTCGCTCCTGTCCGAGCTTTTGGCTATAAACGGCACATCCACCCTGCCGTGAAAATTGAGGCTTGTCGCCAACGCTTCCATAGGGGAAAGTACGGTCAATGTGTCTATCTTCTTGAACGCCACAGGCTCGCGCATGATGTCTGCCTTGCTGATTTCATTTCCCGACTGCATTTCGATGGTGAACACCTCGATGCCGAGGCTGTCAAGCATGATAAACTCCCTGTTGTCGTTGTCATGGAAATATCCCCACTTGGCAACAAACCTGTCATAATGGGCGTTAAGTCTCTCCCTTAGTTCGGGGTGTTCCTGTTCTTCCTCACGCTCCTTGTCCGACAGTTCAAAATAGGTCTCACGGATAGGGAAATAGTCATTTGCCCTTTCTTTCGCCGCCTCAATGTCAGCCATAGGCTCGAAATCCACGGCTACATCGGCATAGCGGCTTGACCTGCGCATCTTGAGGTTGCCGAGCTGTCCCTCGAACATCACCATTGCGCCGTCTTTCATCCACCACTGCATTTTGTCAGTGTATGCACGTTTTCCCATGTCCTTGGGCTTGGCGGTTATTTCCTTGCCGAAAAGGTCAAAGAGCGACATCTGCCCCTGTGCGGTGTCCTGTCCGTCATTGATGAACAGGCTTTTATGATAGAAACGGCTGAAGTCCATCTTAAGCAGTGCGGAGAAGTATTGCCGCATCATGGCTTCCTCTCCCTGCCACTGATATTTCCTTACATATTTTCCAAACTGGTTCATGGCGATACGGCTGTCAGTGGCGAGTGCGGTCTTGGGCTGTGCGAAAAGTTTGTTGGCATATTCCGTTACAATGCCGTCCGCTCCGCTTTCTTTGGCGGTCTGAACAAACAGCCTTTCACGCTGCGACAGTGTGGACTTCCTTGTATGCTTTTGGAACACCAACAGGTCTGTGCCTACCTCGATGCCGCCAGTTTCCATGAAGATGTTATCGGGAAGTCTCAATGCCGTTATGAGGTCGGCGTGGTTTACAAGATACTCCCTTACGAACTTGTTGCCGGGAGTGTCGGCTATTCCCCTTGAGGTTACGAAAGCGAGGATGCCGCCCTCGTTAAGCAAATCCATTGATTTGACAAAAAAGTAGTTATGTATGGTCTTGGTGGACTGCTCGTATATGCCGCCCTTTTTCCACATGTCGGCATCGAACACACGGAAATTTCCAAATGGGATATTGGAAGCAATTATATCGAAGCTCTTGTCCTGCAGGTCTTGCTCTCCGATAGTCTCAAACCCTGCCGTGACCGTTGTCGCCTTGTCGTTGAGAAGCGACAGGATAAGTCCTGTGATAGTGTCTTTCTCAAAAGCGTATGTGTTTGTTCCCTGCATGGCTGTTTTCAGAAAGCCGCCAATCCCTGCGCTCGGCTCAAGGAAAGTGCGCATCTGCATACCGCTGTCTTTGAAAGTAGCGTGTATCTGTGCCGCCACGGTGTCGATGATGAACTGCGGAGTGTAGAACGCTGTCAGCACGGATGCCTTTATACCGTCAGTCAGTGCCTTGTATTCCGTCATATCACCGTCCGCAAGGTTCAGCAGGAGTTCCTGCAACCGTTTCATAGGCTCTGCCATGTTGTCGGGCATGGGCTTGTCAGTGCCGATGTTCAGCACCTCTTTGATACCTCCGAAGCCCGAATACAGGGCTAAAGTCTTTTTCTCGCTGTCAGTTGCCTGTCTGCCCTGACCGTGTACCGCCAAAGCTGTCTCTATGGCGTTTACGTTGTCGGCTAATGCCTTTTGTTTGTTGTATCTCATATCTGACCTTAATGTTGAAAATTTATTTCTTCCCTCTCTTCCTGCTCCTTCAGGAGCCGTCCGCGAGGTGGTTATCTGCGCAATACAGGGGCATCTAAGAGGCTTTAGGGACAAGGTTTTCAAGATGATTTTACCGCATGTCTGTAAAATCTCGCAGAAACTCCGTGTAACCTTGGCTTATAAGCCCGGATGCCGAACTTCGCGCCGATAACCACCGGGAGTGACGGTTCCGGACAGAAAAAGAATTGCCTAAAAAGGGAGGTGAGTTTCTATAAAAGGCCGTTTATAAAAGGCAGCGGCGGAAATCGCGGGACCGGCTGCGGTAAAGGCACGCATCCCGAAATGGAGTGGAAGTCGGGGTGAAGAGCGAACCGTGGGTGTCACCGACAGGCTGTGTGTGTGGAAGCATGACACACTCTGCCGGCCCACGCTCGCCCTGCGCCGGAGGCCACCCGGACTTGAACGGAACGCAGGGTGTCGGCGTGACTGGCAACATCGGGTGTCCCTGCGGGGCGCCGGAGTTGATGAAAAATATAAAAGGGAGGTCAAGGCATCGTGCCTACTAAAAACGGATTTTGCGCATGGAAAGGAACTGCCGTATGCCGGCAGCCCCTCTGTCATTCTCAATCTTCCCAATCCACACCGTCATCATCCATTATGTTCCGCAGGACTATACGGCATCGCTCCGTGTCCGCCTCCTGTATCATATTGCGGATACCGCTTCGGTAGGTCGTGGAGTATGCGAGTTCTATCAGTTCCCCGTCATGGGCGGTCAGTTCCTCTTTTTCCATAATCAGTATTTTATAGAGGTATGATGTCAGTATGCAGGTTCCTCCAGTACGGTTTCCTCCGTCTGAACCCCTCCGTGCCACAAAGTGATTGTGCCGGGAACGAACCCCATATCTGAAAATGCCGTATGCCGGATATAGTCCCGGTATTTCTGTCCCGAAAAGTTCTTTCCGCTGAGATTGCGGAATATCATCGGAATCGAAACGCCGTCACTGCTTGACAGGACGGTTTTCCCGTCCTGCCTTATCTCGTCCGTTGTCGCACTGCTGTACACGATGTTGCGTTCATCTGTATTCATGGCACTAATCATTATGTTTATAGATAATGATGCAGTCCTCCACTTCTGTGGGTTTGCCAAAAAACGGGACGCTGCTGAAATACGGTTGTGCGCCGCCTTCCTCGCTTTCAGTGATGGGGACGACGACTTCGATGCCCTGTTCGCGGCAGGTTTTGTCAATCTGCTCAATCTCGTCATCGGTCAGGTTACTTGCATCGCCGTTCACCAGATAAGGCAATGCGTAGGTCGGAATTTTTTCAATGCTCTTTTCCATTTTCTTTTGAATTTAACTGTTAGACTTGTGGAATGACCTTTTCCCTGCCTTAGCCCGGCTTGCGGATCGGCCACTCCTGTTTTCTTGCGGCATCGGGAGGATGGTGGCCATAAGGGGAATTAGGCAAGGCCGTCAGAACGGAGTGTGCCTTGATGTTTGCCCTGCCACCTCCAAATTCGCCGCAGAAAACGGATGGTCGGCCGCCGGATAATCAATGAGATATAAACGGAGTCCATGTCATACAACAGGTGGCAGACGTAAAATCGGTGATAGCCAGGATATAAAAGGTGTAATCGCAGCCTGTGAAAAAGAAAAGACGGCCGTAGCCGTCTTTTGAGAAGAGAGGTCAGGAGCGTCATGCAGCCTTCTTTTTGGAAGTCTTGCGCTTCGCCGGCTTTTTGTCTTCGGTTTTCTTTTCGGTGGACAGTTCGCCGACGGATGTGACGACGAAGACGATGCGGTTGTGCTTGGTCCCGTCATCCGATGTCCATTCCTCCGGACGGATGAAGCCTGAAACCTGGACGAGCTTGCCTTTCTTGAGAAGCTCGAAGGTCGATGCTTCCCCGGACTTGCGCCAGCACTCGCAGTTTACAAGCGCCGATTTGCGGATGGTCTCGTCGCCGTTGGTTTCCGTGCGGCTGACGGAGAGTGGGAAACGTGCAACCGAGCTTTTCTCGAAGTTGCGGATGTTTGCGTTGACGGCTACATAGCCACTGAGGTTGAACGAGTTGGTGTTGTTTGTTGAAGTTGCCATAACTTTAAGTATTAAAGAGTTTAACATTTAATTTTTACGATGCAAAAAGATGACATGGGCATAGGGTAGCACCAGCGGAAGGTTCGGCAAATACTCTTTTTGTTGAGCCTGTGAAAAGAAAAAGGAAGATTTGTTGAAAGCCGTTGGTCAAAGGCGTATGCCGTCCCGTAGGAGCTAAAGTCTCCGCCATGATCATAACTTCGCATCAGGAAAAATAAGTGTGTATGACTCGCCGTAATACTGTTGTGGTGACTTGACGGCACCATACCGTACCGACTGGCTGTACGCCATCGCTATTTCCGCATTGACCGGGAGCCGGACATTGCACGATTCACTCTGTCATGACGCGGTGCCGACAGCAAAGAGACCGCTCTTTGGTCTGGATATGCGGGTGCGGCTGTCCGTGGATGTATTGGCCGCTGCCCATGAAAGGCTGTCCCATGGTTGATGCCCATACGGATAATGGATAATTGGAAAGATGACGGATAGAGCACCGCTGTCTTTGACGCATCCGGCGAACAGCCGACAGGAGAATCCGGCAAAAAGCAGAAGGGCAAAAACCAGAAAGAAAATGCACGCTCCCGGCGTGTATTCAGGGGACGGCACGGACTGCCTGTATCGGCGAGACAGGCTGCCGTAAACGGAGGTGCCTGATAAAAGAGGTCATCCATCCGCAGGCGTGTCCGGCGGAGTATAAAGGGAAGCCTTCAAAAAGAAATAAAACAGGGAATACCGTGGCAGTCCAGCCCGGACATATACAGCCCGGACTGCCGCTGCCGTGCGTACTGCCTCAGTCGAAAACAATCACCTCGTCCCTGTTGGCTGCTATCTCTGCGCCGTTTGAAAGCCGTACAACAACCTCGGTGCCATAGTCACTGACTATCTGACCGTCGCACGAACTCCCGTAATCTTCGAGCAGTGTGCAGTATGCGCCGATAAGTTCTGATTTCTCTTCTGTTCCGTACATGGTCTGTTCTGTGTTTAAGTTTTGGTTTTTATCCCTTTCTTTCCGCTTGTGGCGGCAGGGAATCTTGATATTACAGTGCCTGCAAAGGTGCCGCATGGCAGACAAGGCAAGGTTTTGACGGGAAAGATAGAGCGGAGTCTCCATCTTGCAGCGGCAAACACAGTGTGCATGACCTTGACGCTCTGACAGCGGTTTCTACCTTTGCACCGTAATATCCGGTTTCTCCCGACCGACAAGCCGGGATATGATAAACCGGATAGAAATGGTTTGACTGCCATGCACTCCGGGCACGGATATATAAAAGGCCGAACGGAACTTACAAGGGGGGAACGAGGTCTTCCCATGGGGAACTCCGCGTGGTAAAAAAGGCATGGCGGCGGATATTGGTGCCATCACCACTGAAGGCACAGGCAGGGCAAAGCCCCGCCTGTCCGTCATTGTCAGACTAAATACAATGAGGCATCCTTGCAGTCCTTGTTCACGGTTGTATAGTACAGGATTTCATCGACGCTGCTTAATCTACGCCAGCCGTTGTAAATTCTTTCGCCGTCAAGGTCGATAACCGCCAGACGGCAGTTGTCCACCCCGTCATGGCTCCGTTCAGAGTCAAAGGTGATGCTGATGCCGTTGCCGTAGGTCAGGAACAGCGAGGTGTAGTTTATCTTTACCGACGGCTTTTCCACAGGGCAGTTGCCGTTGAAATAACCGGCGGCAAGCAGAAGCTGTTCTGCAAATCTGACAGCTTCGGCAGAGTATTTCGACATGGCTGACCTGACAGGGATTTCGTCATGGCTGTTTCCGATGAAGTTGCAGGGCAAAATCCTGTTTCGGTATGAGAGCATGAACGGCTCATGGTGCTTCTCCCTTATCGGGAGGTTCGTTGCCATGTATTCCTCTTTGGTTATGATGTAGCTCTCGGTCATCTCTTCATTCATATAGATGCAGTAGGCTCGCTTCGCACGTTTGCGCTTTTCCTCATAGGCTCTTTGCTCCGCAGCGTCCATGCAGTTGTATCGGTGGCGTGGAACACGTTTTACGGCATTGACAAACGTGGGGGTCTTGCAGTACCCGAACTTTTCTGCAAATTCGGGTACTGTGCCTATAAAGTCATATCCTTTCCAGTTGTATCTGTCCATATTCCTGTCGCTTAAAAATGATAGTCGATAACGCCGCCGACATAAAGCAGTGTTCCTGCCTCAAGGTCATACAGGCTTTTCATAAACTCTCCCGATTTTTCCGAATAGTTGGCGCAGCAGTCGCAGTCATCATAGAAACGGCTTCCTGCATCAAGCGGGTTGTCTATCGCTTCTTTCAGGTGATACAGAGTGCACCATTCCCGGATATTGTCTGCGGTTACACGCGAACATTTCTCCTGTATCAGTTTAACCCATTCTTCCAGCCATGCTTCCACTCCGCCGTTGTAACGGATTGTGTTTTCGTCTATGAGCGTGAACATCCCTTTTGGCAGGATTTCGTTCACGAGACATTCTATGCGTTCCCTGCGGTCTTCTTCGTCAATATCCGAGCAATAGTCAAGGTCAGAATTGTCTCCCTGAAGCAAGGTGTCTTCGTTAAGGTAATCGCCTTTTTCAACCTTTTCGGTCGTTATCTGAAAAATTGTCGAGTGCATGATTTTGATATTTAAGGTTATTATTCCAGTTCTGAAGTCAGGCTGATGCAGTCTGTAAGGACAAAATCCTCACCCTCAAATTCAGCGAGCGATTTAAGGTCTGCAATGCCGTTGCAATAGAAGAATATTTTTTCATCTGTGGCATCGTCCACATCAACAGACAGCTTTATTGTTACAGGCTGTGGCTCGGTGAAACTTTCATCTTTCCACACGATTTCACATTGCGCATAAAGCGGTTCTGACCCATGCTCGGCACAATATTCGGCATAGAGTCTGTCAATGTCCGCTTTCACTTCATCGACATCGGAAAGGATAACTCCGTAACCGCAGTCATCACACCATCCGTAAATAAACGCATCATCCGTATAGTTACGGAAAGACTTGTCATTGGGGTTAATCATGGCTTCACATGCCACTTTCATACCTCCGCACTTGGTACATATCACTTTCATATTTCAATTTGTTTATTTCCCTGCTTTTGAAGCCTTCTGACTTCGCCGTAAGGGTTTGTTTTACGTGCGATCCAAACGGGGGAGGCAAGAACAGAGGGCAAGGAACCGGGAATGAAATTTTATGAAATGCCGGAATCTGTGATTGCGGAAAGTTTCCGTCAAATTTCATAGGAGGTAGCACGGCGGTACTTGAACGGCGTTCGTCCACCGTAACTTTGCACGGGAAAACAGACCGTGGCGATGTCGCGGCAAACAGTGCCTGGCTTTATACCTGGTGTCGGACAGGTAAAACAGGATAACGCGAAGCGTGGCTATAAAAGGACAGCCCGGATAGAAACACCGGACCACCCGTATCGTGGCGGGTGGTCTGTGCTTCGCCCTGTCATTACGAAGTCCGTTTGCTTATCAGTGTCAGTTGTCTGGGGCGGTCTGCAAACCAATAGGCGTCACTGTCAAGGTACACGCATCTGTCACCGTTCCAAGGCTCGCCGAAAGCGAGTATCTCATACGGACCGAATACAACGCCGTAATCATTTGTAAACGCCACCATGTCGCCAACCTCCAAATCATTTTTTGTGGCAAGAACCTCTGAAAGCCTGTTGTAGAACACAGAGCCGTCCGCTTCTTGTTTCTCTCTCCATTTCTGAAATTCCTCTTTATAGCTTCTTGTCGGGTGTATCGGTGATAATTCGGAAGCCGGCACCTCCGCTTCGGAGTGGTCGCTCGCGATTAAAATGATACTGTCGCCGCACACTTCTTCAGGTACGGAAATCACTCTGTAGTCGCCGCTGGATATGCCGTTGTCTGGGTCATTCCAATAAAGCAGATTGCCTGCCTTGATAAAATCATACTTGCTCATGTCTTATATTTTTGAATGTTATAATTTCCCTTTGTTCGGCCTGTCTGAGACCGTGGGGATTTATTTTTCTGCAATCAAGAATGAGGCAGGGGCAATCCTGCAAGGCTGATACGGAAAATACGCTCGACAGCGGAGAGGAAGATTTTGCGGTTCACTCGCGACGGCAGGCGGCATTGACATGATTGAGAAAGCCGATTTACCTTCGTAGAAAAATAGAATCCTCCGCAGGGCGCACGGCGTAAGCTGTTGGAATCATTATAAGGGGATGAATCGGATTATAACAGGGCGATTCGTAACAGTTTTGAAAAGACCGGAAACTTTTATAACAGGTGCGCTGTCTGCAGACCGAAAAATCCGTATCGGTGTCAAGCCAATACGGATTACTGTTAGGGATTTTCAGCCTTATATCTTTGCCTTTGAAAAAAAAGAGTCAATCAGGAATTTGGTACTCGTGGATATGGCAGTAGGCATCTGCGTGTTCTTTCTGCCATCGTTTTACAATCGCATCGACATCCTGCTGTGATTGGATTTGCATGTCGCAGATTTTCTCCAGCCACTCATACACGCTCTGTAAATCTGTAAAATACTCGGTGTAGTATTCTTCTTCCGAAGTACACACTTCAACACAAAATCTGTCTGCAAAGTATCTGCCTTCCTCGTCATTGGTATAGTACAGAGCCATTCCCGGTTCTTCCGACCGATACAGATAGTTTAATGACGGGTATTTCTTGCATACCGCATCGAGCGTCTCATTGCAGGGAGACCATGCTGTCTCTGTGCTGAAAGTAAGAGCCTGTCCGTTAAACTCCAAATCGTACCAGCTTCCACGGCAAAATACTTTTTCCCAGTCCTCGCCAAGAGCATCAACAAGACACCCCAGCCATGCAGTCCCAAATCCATTCGGTACTGAAGGCTCCTTTCGCTCCTGTAGATTCTTCATCAACTCATAGAGGCTTTGTAATTCGTTTGCGTCGCCCTCTATCGCATACGCTGTGCTGCACCAGTTTGGCATAATAGTAAAATTTGTTGTTAAACTTGTTTATCCCCCTCCGTTCAAGGTCTTTCGACTTCTCCGGAAAGGATTGTTTTCATGTGCCGTTTCAGACGGAGTGTGAAAGGACTACAGACAAGAAATCAAGGATAAAATTTTATGAAATGCCGGAATCTGTGATTGCGGAAAGTTTGCGTCAAATTTTGACGAAGATAGGGGTGCCGCTTCTTGAGGGTTGTCCTTCCTCCGTAACTTTGCACACGGAAACAAACTTTCGCGGGAATCGTAAATGCCGGAATCTCTATAACCGTGACTTCATTTACACAGCGTGGACGAAACAATAAGGGAAGCCTTCAAAAAAAAGAAAAAAGGTCTCATACGGAACAAGTCAGAAGTCGTGTTATATATACACGGACTGACTGACTAATATTTTGACCTGATTAAAAACGGGTCTCTGTGACGACAGAGAGACCGGATCCGGTCAGAAGATAAAACAGGTCAGAAGTCATGTACTATATATACATGAACTGACTGACATATTTATTGACTTGTTCATGTGTATATGTGAACGAGGTCGAAAATAAAGACGATTGTGAACGGGGAAACGAAAAGATGCAGCTGGAATTTTCGGCTTTATTTTTTTCTTTGAAGGCAAAAATAATTCCAACGAAAAGATAAAAGTGGTATATTTGCGACTGTAATTCAATTATAAATCAGGCTATTTTTTTTCGACGAATATGTTACCTCTGTGTTAGTCGCAAATTTGCGTTAGTTTTGATTGTATTGATAATCAGATAGTTACAAGTGTATTTATAGGGGTCTGCAAAGTATGACGTGAGCAATGATAGGAGATATGCTTGGTAATCCCTGCATCTTTCAGCCAGTTCTTCAATGGTGCCTGCGTCATGGAGTCTTTGAAATCAGGGAACACATTACCTCGTTTATCTGGTGAATAGCCAATCAGTTCCAAGGCTTCCTCACTGATTGGGTTATGCACGATGTCCTTTGTCTTCTGCATTCGAGTGGTGACATACATCACGCCATCGTTGCCGTATGGTTGTATTTCCTCCCAAGTGAGTTTCTTAATGTCGCTCTTTCGCAATGCCGTTAGGCAAGAGAACAGGAAGGCTCGCTTCAAGGCAGGAGCAGAGCATGGTGTGGATGCCAAGCGGATAACCTCGTCTTGTGAAAGATGCTCCTTGTCAGTCGGGATTGTCTCGATACGCTCCAAGAAACCGTTCGGGTTCTCCTTTATCTTGCGGTCACGATAGGCAGTGTGGATTGAAGCACGGAAAGTTGACCAGTAGTTGGCTGCCGAGTTGATATGTAGTTTTCTGTTCTTATGCAGTCCCTGTGGTGCTGTCAGCAGATACTCACGAAATCTGTTGCACAAGTCCACGTTTATCTCCCCGAAGGTACACTTGCCTTGTGTGAAGGTACGAAAGTGCATATAGACGTGCTGCCACTTGGAGTTCTTCTTGTCTGCCAGTCTCTTGAAGTAGGCAAGGAAATCTCCTTTCATCTTCTCCTTGTCGAAGAAATCGTAACGCTCGTTGACGATAGCCTCGAAGCGACGGCAGCGTATCGCCTCGGCTCTTGCCGTAAGGTTGAGGTTATACTTCTGTTCCGTCTGGTTCTTCGGCTTGGCATAGATGTAGATGCCAAGCGACTCATGGCGGATGACTTTCATCGTGCTCTCGTCACGATAGCCAGGATAATAGTCAAGATAATAGGACAGCATGTGTCCGTCCTTGATTTTGCGTGTACGCAATGATACGGTCTTGCAAATGTTGCTCATAACTGATATGTATTATTGATGATTATTCGTGGTGAAGTGTCTCTTCACGGCTGCAAAATAACGGAATGAAATCTCCGTGACTCCAATTATTCATAGTAACTGATGGATAATGCTGAAATCACTTGCTTTCACAGTCCTTTAGCAGCTCTTTCTGCCATTGCACGCTCCACATCCGTCTTCAAAAGCAGGTTCTTTACACCCACTTTTACCTTACTGATATGGTGAACTCTCACTATATGGCAGATGTTTGCACTTGTCAGACCATACAACTGTTGCACTTGTTCAGTGGTATAATAGTTGTCATCGTTCATGAGGTCAGTCCTGCGCAGTTCTTCAAGATGTTCCTTGGAATAATAGGTGCGACCATACTCACGTTTGGTCGGTATCTTGTGACGATAGGTGTATGCCCGAAGTGCCGACTTGCTCATGCTGAAAGCATCCTCTATATCATCAGCCGTCACCCATTCCGTGATGCTGTTGAGGTCAACGGCTGTACCGAAGAACTCGTCAATATGTCGTTTGCTGTAATAGTTCTTGCCAGCGATACGGCACATCGGTATCTGGTTGCGCTTGGCGGAGGTGTAGAGCCAAGACTTCTTGACCTTATAAATGGACATCACTTCCTCACCCGAATAATAGTCAAGCACCTCATTCTCCTCTTTCCCTTTTGTTGATTCCAGGTTTTGTATTGGCTTTTCTGTTTTTGCCTTTTTACTGGGCTTGCTCTTGCTGGCAGGAATCACACGCTTGTAGGGATTACCCTCAAACATCTTCTCTATATCAGCCTTTCTAACGAATGCCATTCTGCTGCTCAATCTTGATGCCTTCAACTTCCCGTTAGCCACAAGTTTGTAGATATACTGTCGGGTGCATCCCATCAGCAAAGCTGCCTTTGAGAATGTAAGATACTCCTGATGTTGCAGATCCATGATTGGCTCAATACCGTTAATCAAGTCCTGCTGTCTTTTCTTCCTAAGACGTTTTGCCTCTGCCTGACATTCCTCGGAACAGTATTTCTGCATACCGCTTCTTGGCACGAATGTCTTGCCACAAAATTCACATTTTCTTGTCGGTCTCATACTCTTTGATATTGCTATGTTCTACATACTTTGAGTATTCCACCGATGGAGTAAACGGAAGTGAACTATTGACAACCTTTGTCAACCCAGTCCACGATATAACGCTTTTTGCCTATCAGCTTCAATTTTGTCCTCCATCGTAACCACTCGTAAACCCTTGTCAACTACGTTCACGATATGACAAAATAAAAGCTCCGCAAATTCTCCACGGTAGAAATACGCTGCAAAAATATGTGGAAAATCGGGAACTGCCAAAAAGCACTCAGAAAGTGTTAAAAATCAAAGAGTATTGAAAATCAATACTTTATGGTTAGTTAGTCATAGTATGTTATGGTTAGTTATAAGGCTCTAAATACATTTGTTAAATCAGAGAGAGTCTTATTAAGATTCACTATCTTTGGAAAACAAATACACACAGACACGCACACACGTTGTGATTTGCTTTCATTTCCTATATCTATTACCATTTCTACCTGGAGACAAATTGTCCCCAGGTAAGTGACCAGTCCTTCATCGGGTCAGTCCCTATTATTGGGGATTTAACAATCCCCCCTCTTTTGCCGAAAACTAAAACTTTCCTCCCCAAACACTACCCTTCGTATCACAATATTTTATACCTTTGTTCACTAAGAAATAATCGTCCCATACCCATTTCTGTTTCGTCCGACAGCTGTCGGACGATAATTAAACAACTGTTGGACGATAATGCAACAGTTGTCGGACGATTAGTTTTTAGGAAGAGGAAAATTAATCCGCTTAGCGACAAAAATAATTCCCCGAAGCGACGAGAACTGTTT